>ODAJ012191425.1_pt1 | contig 20743 bp, 13 predicted proteins | sample 1539241 | NCBI WGS metagenome assembly ODAJ01 (sample SAMN02144231, study PRJEB22623) | gut metagenome | biome: sheep rumen | host: Ovis aries | place: New Zealand | reverse complement strand
CCCCCCCTGCCGTAGCCCTGGAGCTGGATGCTGAGCTTCCGCGTCTCGCGCAGGTCGAAGTACTTGAAGCCGACCGTGCAGTCGCTGCAGAAGTTGGAGACGTACTGATCGGGGCCCTCCTCGCGGTCGCCGCCCTTCTGGGTGAGGAAGGGGTTGAGGCCCTTGCGGTACTTGAGCATCGACATGAAGCAGGTGCCGTTCTTGCCGTAGACGTTGCAGGCGATATAGGAGGGATAGCGCCCCTTGCCCGCGAGCGGGCCGTTGTTCAGCCCGCAGGAGGTCATCTCCGCCTGGTAGAACCTGCCGTCCTCAAAGCGGATCTCCTCGGCGCAGGCCTGGCGGGAGCTCTGCTTGCGGTTGGAGTGGCGGTGGTAGAAGATGTAGTAATGCCCGCCGATCTCGATGAGCGAGCCGTGGGTGTTGCCGGTGCACATGCGCGCGTGCCTGACGTCCGGCACGCCGGGCAGGCCGATGTCGCCGCAGGAGACCAGCACGCCGCCGAAGCGGAAGCCGCGGTCGGGATAGTCGGAGACGGCGTAGCAGAGGTTGTGGCTGTTGAGGGAGCTGTAGATGAAGTAGTACTTCCCGTTGAATTTCCGCATGGAGCTGGCCTCGCCGAAGGGCTGCTCCTCAAAGGGCGTGCCCTTGGCCTTCTCGCCGGTCAGCACGCCGATGTAGTTCGGCCCGGATTTGACGGTCAGCATATCCCCGGTGTCGATCTCGAAGATCATGGGGCCGTCCTTCGTGGGCTGCGAGCCGTCGAGCAGGATGGGGTTGCCGCCGAAGGCGAAGCCCGTGTAAAGGTAGAGGCGGCCGTCGTCGTCCTTGAGGCAGCCGGGGTCGAACTGGAAGGGCTCGTTCTTCTTGCCAATGGGCGTCCCGTCGGGGTACTTGACGTAGCCGTAGAACTCGTACTTGCCGGCAGGCTCGTCGCAGACGGCCACGGAGATCATCTTGGTGCCGCCCATGAAGTAGTACAGGTAGAAGCGCCCGTCGTCGCCCACCACCATGTCGGGCGCGGCGAGGCCGTTGGTCACGCGCAGCTTCGGCGCGGCGGGGTCCTGCTCGCGCCTGAAGATGACGCCGTGGCAGGTCCAGTTGCCCAGATCATCCACCGGCGCGGACCAGCAGACATAGTCTCCGAGGCAGAAGTTGATGCCGTTGAAGAGGTCGTGCGAGCCGTAGACATAGACCCGGTCGCCTACGATGTGCGGCTCCGCGTCGGGGACGTACTCCCAGCTCGGCAGGTAGGGGTTAAAGGCCTGCTTGCTTTTCATGCTCTTCCTCCTTGAACTGGTATTTACGGTCAGGTCTGCTCGGCGCGGCCTGCGCCGGGCAGAAGCTTTTCGATGATATAGGCGGGAGTGCAGCTCCAGGCGTGGCAGTAGCTGTTGACCACGCTGCCGCCGTAGGGCGAGCGCCCGGGGTGGACGGGGTCCCAGCACTCCCAGAAGGTGTCGGCCCCGGCGTCGAGCATGCCGCCCCAGTAGCTGCGCAGATGCTGCTCGGCCTCGGCCGTGAGCCCCGCGCGCAGCAGGGCCGCCACGTAGTAGTGGTGCATATAGGGGGTGGACATGCGCGGCTCCCCGTTCAGGCTGAGCGCGCGGCGCATGGCGGCGCGCCCCTGCTCCGGCTCACCCACGTCCGCCAGCGTCATCCAGACCTGCGTGGCCGCGGAGATCTGCCCCTCGGAGACAAAGCACTGCTCCTCCTCGCTCCAGAAGCGGCGCTGCGCCGCGCGGCGCAGCGCGTCGTGCTGCTGCAGGAGGAAGTTGGCCTGCGACCAGTCGTTCTTCCGCCGGGCGAGGCGCCGCGCGTAGCGCAGGGCGTAGAGCAGCACGGCGGAGGCGCAGGCCGTCTTGTCCAGACCCTCGCACCAGTCGATAAAGCAGTCCTTCACCGCATCGCCGCCGACGCAGCCGCTCTCGTCGAGCTGACGCAGCGCCAGCTCGATCTGCTGCATGGCGATGTCGTAGAGGTCGTCGAGCGCCTCGGCGTCGCCGGTGTCCTGGAGGTATTCCTCCAGCGTCACGGCGTACATCAGCGAATAGTCGAAGAGGAAGGTGTCGTCGGCCTCCACGGCGGGCTTGGTGAAGAGATCCGCGCTGACGCGCCCGTCCGGGAAGCGGCTGCCGGCGAAGAGATACAGGCAGCGCTTGACGATGTCGAACTGCCGGAAGGAGACGCTGTTGGTCAGCGCCATCAGCCTGAGATCGCCCACCCAGAGCCGCCTGTCGCGCTTGGGGCCGTCCTCCAGCTCGTCCTGCATGCAGTTGGCGAGCGTCTTGAGGCTGACGGCGTGGATGCGCTCGAGCTGCTCGTCCCCGCAGCGCAGGGGCGTGACCTTCGACCAGTCGGCGGAGCTCTCCGTGCGGCACTCGGCCTGGCGGACGATGAGCTTGTACTTGGGCGAGGTGTCCAGCATGGTGATCTTGAGGTAGCGGAAGGCGTAGCGCCGCGGCAGCACCAGGCGGCTCGGCAGCAGGTCGACGTGGATATACTCCTCCTGAATCCAGCTTTTGGAGAGCCAGCCGTCGTAATCGCGGGAATTCTCGCTCAGCTCGCCGAGAGTCTCGGCAAATTTCAGCTTCAGGAAGGCCGGCGCGTCGGGGTGGCTGCCGGAGTAGGACAGCTCCAGCGTGAGATAGCCCACCAGGTGCTCCCCGAAGTCCAGGCAGAGGTTTTCGCCCTTGCCCATGCTCAGATGCGGCAGCCGGTGCAGCACGATCTCGTTCTTCTCGGGGCTGTAGCGCTCCTTGAGCTGGAAGCCGCCGATCGGCTCGCGCACCGTGTGGCGCAGCATCGGCCTGAGCTGCTCGGCGCGGGAGAGCAGCTTGTCGTTGCCCATGGGATGAAAGTCGTCTATGATGGAAATAAGCGCCATGTCGGGCTCCTTCACCGCTGCAGCGGCAGTATTTTGATATAATACCGGTTATTCTATACTATACCGATACTATACCGCAAATGGGGACGGAAAACAATAAAAACCTGAGTCGTTTGCGCTTTGATTCGGACTATTTGCGGCAGGGAGCTTTTCTTTGCGCGCGGGATATGATAATAATTATATAATTAATAATAGCGAAAAGCAGGAGAGCTTTTCGCCATCATAGAATCATTACGAAGAAAGGACGGGCACAATGAGGGATCAACTGTTTCACGAGGGCTGGTTCTGCCGGCATCTGGAGGAGGCGGGGCAGGGGAGCCCGGTCTCCATCCCGGACGACGCCATGCTGCGCGAGCCGCGCAGCGCCACCTCCATGGGCGGGCTGAACGTCAGCTGGTTCGAGGGGCGGGACTACGCCTACACCAAGCGCTTTTCCCTGAGCGAGCAGCAGCTGCAGGGCAGCCTCATCCTGGAATTTGAGGGCGTCTACCGCAAGGCGGAGGTCTGGATCAACGGCCGGAAGGCGCTCTTCCGCCCCTACGGCTACACGAATTTCTATGTGGACTGCAAGCCCTTCGTCCACGCCGGGGAGAACAGCCTCGAGGTGCGCGCCTTCAACGCCGACCAGCCCAACTCCCGCTGGTATTCCGGCGCGGGCATCTATCGCCCGGTGCGCCTCTGGACGGGGCCGGAGAAGCACATCGAGCTCAACGGCCTGAAGCTGCGCACGCTCTCGCTCGAGCCGCCCACGGTGGAGCTCAGCGTGAAGACCGTGGGGGAAGGCCCCGTCCGCGCGGAGCTGCTGGACGGGGACAAGGTCATCGCCTCCGCCGAAGGGGAGGAGCGCTGCTTTACCCTGACCGCCCCCGGCGCCGAGAGCTGGAGCGTGGAGCATCCCAAGCTCTACACCTGCCGCGTCCGCTTCGGCGAGGACGAGGCGGAGACGCCCTTCGGCTTCCGCACCCTCTCCTGGGGGCGCGACGGCTTCAAGATCAACGGCCGGCGGGAGATCCTGCGCGGCGCCTGCATCCACCACGACAACGGCCTGCTCGGCGCCAAGTGCGATCCCGACGCGCTCGAGCGCCGCATCCGCCTGCTCAAGGCCAACGGCTACAACGCCCTGCGCTCGGCGCACAACCCCTGCTCGAAGACCGCCCTGGAGATCTGCGACCGCCTGGGCATGCTCGTCATGGACGAGTACATCGACCACTGGTACATCCACAAGACGATGTACGACTATGTGGACTTCTTCTTCGACTGGTGGAAGCAGGACATCGCCGACATGGTGGACAAGGACTACAACCACCCCTGCGTGATCCTCTATTCCACCGGCAACGAGGTGGCCGAGACGGCGCAGCCCAAGGGCATCCAGCTCGCCAAAGATCTGACCGCCCTGCTCCACGAGCTGGACGACAGCCGCCCCGTCACCTGCGGCGTCAACATCTTCTTCAACTTCCTCAACCATGTGGGCTTCGGCCAGTATTCCGACGAGAAGGCCGCCAAGGAGGCCGAGCGCGCCGCCAGGGCCAAGGCCGAGGGCAAAAAGGCCAGAGAGAGCAGCACCGGCTCCAAGTTCTTCAACGACATGGCCGGCATCCTCGGCGCCGATTTCATGAAGTTCGGCGCGACGCTGCACATGAGCGACGTGACCACCCGCGAATCCTTCGCCAACATGGACATCGCCGGCTACAACTACGGCGAGAAACGCTATAAAAAGGATCTCAGGAACTATCCCGACCGCCTGATCCTCGGCTCGGAGACCTTCTGCTTCGACGCCTACAGGTTCTGGGAGCTCGCGCGGGACAATCCCCGCCTGATCGGCGACTTCGTCTGGGCGGGCATCGACTACCTGGGCGAGGTCATGGTCGGCTCCTGGGAGTACGGAGACTATGCGAAGAACTTCGACGCCGGCCTCGGCTGGATGAGCGCCGGCAGCGGCCGCATCGACCTGACGGGCAAGCCTCTGGGCGAAGCGCTCTATACCAGGGTCGCCTTCGAGCTGGAACGCGGCCCGTTCCTCGCCGTGCGCCCGATCTGCCATGAGGGCAAGCACAGCCCCTCCGCCTGGAAGATGACCAACGCCATGCCCTCCTGGTCCTGGCGCGGCTTCGAGGGGAAAAAGGCCACCGTCGAGGTCTATGCCCGCGCGGCGAGCGTCGAGCTGCTGCTCAACGGCCGCAGCATTGGCCGCAAGACCCCGAAGAACGACTGCCTGGTCAAATTCAAGGTGCCCTATGAAAACGGCACGCTCGAGGCCGTCTCCTACGACGCCGCCGGCTGCGAGCTTGGCCGCGACAGACTCGTTACCGCCGGGGAAAAGACCGAGCTTCGCATGGAGGCGGAGGAGAGCCGCGTTCAACCCGGCCGCCTCGCCTTCCTGCGCGTGCGCTATACCGACGAAAACGGCGAGACCAAGCCCTGCGAGCGCGGCATGCTGCACGCCGAGGTCGAGGGCGGCGCGCTGGAGGCCTTCGGCTCCGCCTGCCCCTTCTACGAGCAGAGCTACCTCTCCGACGAGAGCGACAGCTATTACGGCGAGGCCCTGCTGATCGTCCGCGCCGGCGAGAGCGGCGCCATCAGGGCCACGGTCAGCGACGGGACGCACACGGCCTCCGCCACCGTGCCGATCGCCTGAAGCCCGGGGGCTGAGACGAACAGGGTCTCTTGCAAAATGCGAAAGAGATGCGAAGACCCTGGCTGCATCGCAGGGGAGGGCCTTGGCCCTCCCGGCAGAATCAAGCTGCAATAACGGCAAAAATGTTCGGCGTATTCGTACAAGCTGCGGATCCGCCGAGCATTTTTTGCGTGTATCCTGCTGTGCCGCCGGGCGGGGCAGAGCCGCCGCCCCTACGAACGCAGATTCACATTTACGCGCGCATCCTTATTTTGCAGCAGACCCTTTCCGCGCGCTTCCCGGCTTGCAATTTGTGGAAAAAGCGAATATAATAAATATAATAAATATGTAAAATGAAGAGGTTCGCCGGATGCAGGACGCGCCGTTGAAAAACGAGCGGAAGCGGGCAGGCTGTCCGCGGGAGGGCATTGTGTACAGGATCGCGATAATCGACGATATAGCCGCGGAGCGCGCCAATCTGGAAGCGTTCCTGCGGCGTTTTTCCTCCGAGCGGAAGCTGACGCTGGAAATCTCCGCCTATGCCGACGGGGAGAGCTTTCTGGCCGAGGCCGCGAGCGGCTTTGACGTCGTGCTGCTGGATATCGAGATGCAGGGCATCGACGGGATGGAGACGGCGCGGCGCCTGCGCGCCCTGGACGAGAAGGTCTGCCTCCTCTTCGTGACCCATCTGGCGCAGTTCGCCGTCGAGGGCTACAGCGTCCACGCGCTGGACTTTCTGGTAAAGCCCGTGGTCTATGAGAATTTCAGCCTCAAGATGGAGCGCGCCGTCACCGCCGCGGAGCGCGCCAGGAAGAAGGAGATCATCGTCTCCACCGCGGAGGGGGAGAGAAGGCTGCGGATCGACGAGCTCTGCTATGTCGAGGTCATGAACCACACCCTGGTCTATCACACCACCTCCGGGGAGCTGACCGTGCGCGGCTCGATCCGGGACTGTGAGGTGCGCCTCGCGCCCTATGATTTCGCCCGCTGCAACAAGAGCTATCTCGTCAACATGAACTATGTGACCGAGATCCACCGCAGCGAGATCCGGGTAGGGGAGGATCTGCTGCCCATCGGCAGCACCAAGCGCCAGGCCTTCCTCAAGGAGCTGGCCGAGTTCATGGGGGAGATCGTGCTATGACGGCCTGGCCAGACACGCTGATCCGCATCCTCTGCTCCTATCCCCTGCAGCTGCTGCTCGCCCTGCATCTGTTCTCCCTGCCCACCTTCCGCCGCCGCCCCCTCTTCTGGCTGCGCGCGATCCTCTTCGCGCTCCCGGTGCTGCTCGGCTTCGAGCTCAGCCTCACGCTGTATCCCCAAGGCCTCCTTCCCGACGCGCCCTTTATCGACCGGGCGCTCCAGCTCGTCCCGACGGCCTGGTTCTATCTGATGCTGCTGGGCTGCTATGTCTGCACGGCGCGGGAGGCGCTGTTCGTGAGCGCCTGCGCGCTGGCGCTGCAGAACGCCGTGTACAACATTTTCTGGATCATCATGAAGGAGGAGGGCTTTGCGGAGTTCGGCCTGACGGCGATGGCGGTCTCCTGGATGCTGATGCTGCTGGTATACAGCGCCACGCTGCTCGTGTTCCTCCGCTGGATGCGCGACCGGGAGGGGCATACGCTGCCCCGCCGCCGCGTCCTCCAGAACGCGGTGGTCGTCGCCCTCTTCGTGATCCTCTTCAACTTCCGCGTGGACGACTCGCCCTACCGGGACTATGTGTATATCGCCTATGTCTTTGCCGACATGCTGGCGCTGCTGATGCAGATCGGCCTGATACGGGAGTCGGAGCTGACGCTGCAGAACGAAAACTTTGAAAAGCTGCTGGCCTCGGAGCAGAAAAAACAGAAGATGAGCGCGGAAAACGTCGAGCTCATCAACCGCAAGTGCCATGACCTCAAGCACCAGATCGAGGCGCTCAGGCGCATGCCCTCCGAGGAGGAGCGCAACCGCTACATCAACGAGGTGGAGAAGGCGGTGCTCTTCTTCGAGAGCGCCGTCAAGACCGGCAACGAGACCCTCGACCTGATCCTCATGGAGAAGCAGCTCTACTGCAAGGAGCACGGCATCACCCTTACCTCCGTGTGCGACGGGGAGCAGCTCAAGCTGCTCGAGACCATGGATCTCTACGCCCTCTTCGGCAACGCCCTCGAGAACGCCATCGAGAGCGTCAGCCGCGAGGCGCCGGAGAACCGCATCGTCAGCTTCCGCGTCGGCCGGCGCGACGCCTTCCTCTCCATCCATATTGAAAACTACCTCGGCCACCCCGTCGAGCTGCAGCAGGGTCTGCCCGTCACCAGCAAGGACGACCGGCAGTACCACGGCTTCGGCGTGCTGAGCATCCGGCATGTGGTGGAGAAGTACCACGGCGTCATGAGCATCCGCACCGATCAGAACAGGTTCCGCCTGGATATCCTCCTGCCCTGCGCCACGCAGGGCGCGGACGCACGCGCGGACTGAACAGCACCCCGCTTACCTGCCGACATTGGGCAGCAAAGGCATGGGGCGGGAATGACATACGGCAGCATCGCGTTATAGTAACTGCGGCATGCGGAAATAAAATACGGCAGCACGCCCGCCCGGGTTTCGCCCGGGCGGGCGTGTTCTGCGTCGGAGACGGCGTCCCCGACGCCCCGCAGATTTGCACCGACCCCCGGTATTCGCACCACTCCGTAGGGGAGGGGCTTGCCCCTCCCGCGGTCTGCGCACCACGCCTGCATTTTCGCACCATCCCGTAGGGGACGGCGTCCCTGACGTCCCGTTTCTCCGGCCATCCTCCATGTCCGAGAGCGGCCGAGGGCGGCCGCCCCTACGGCAAAACCCCGGTCCCGCCCCGTAGGGGACGGCGTCCTCGACGTCCCGCTGTACGTTCCGCACCCAGGTACACCCGCCTCCGTAGGGGAGGGGCTTGCCCCTCCCGCCGATATGCACCCGCCCCACGGCGTTGCACCCGTAGGGGACGGCGTCCTCGACGTCCCGTTTCTCCGGCCATCCTCCATGTCCGAGGGCGGCCGAGGGCGGCCGCCCCTACGGCGAAACCCCGGTCTTGCACCCGTAGGGGACGGCGTCCCCGACGTCCCGTTTCTCCGGCCATCCTCCATGTCCGCGGGCGGCCGAGGGCGGCCGCCCCTACGGCGAAACCCCGGTCTCGCACCCGTAGGGGACGGCGTCCTCGACGTCCCGCTGTACGTTCCGCACCCAGGTACACCCGCCTTCGTAGGGGAGGGGCTTGCCCCTCCCGCCGATACGCACCCGCCCCGCGGCGTTGCACCCACACCCCGCCCCGCCGTGCTCTCTGCACTCTGCACGGATTCGCCCCCTGCAGCCGGGCGCGTTTTGTTGTTTGCGCCCAAATCCGGCGCGTTTGCGACAAGCTGTGGACGAAATGTGAACGAACTGCTATGATACACATAACCTTTCGGAGCCCTGCGCTCCGCATCGGCAATTTTCAGAAGGAGGAACAAAATGAAAGGCAAGAAAATTGGTCTGAAGCGCGGTCTTGCAGTCATTCTGGCGTCACTGTTTCTGCTGTCGCTGTTTGCTACGAGCATCGCGCAGACCTGGGCGGGAAAGATCAACACTTTCCTGGGGACTTCGAGCTACGAGACCGTCAAGAGCGGTGAGAGCACCACGGACGGCTACTACTTCGAGTCCGAGTTTACCAGCGTGAAGGACGTCATTGACGCCAAGGAGGCCCTTGCGCGTCAGATCTCCCAGGAGGGCACCGTCCTGTTCAAGAACGACGGCGCGCTGCCTCTGAACGCTGCGAGCGAGAAGGTCACCATCTGGGGTCTGAACGCGCTCGCGCCCACCTTCGGCGGCCTCATCGGCTCCACCACCTCCGTCAACGCCGCTGCCGGCCAGACCAGCGTCACGCTGATCGACGCGCTACGTGAAAACGGCGTTTCCCTCAACGAGGATCTGCTGGAGCTCTACGCCAGCTCCGAGGCCGACGCCTTCCGCCGCAAGGCCGCGTTCTTCGGCCAGGAGGTTCCCGGCCACTCCCTGATCCCCGTGTTCTGGCCCATGTTCGAGACGGCCGACAGCTACATGATCGGCGAGCCTCCCGCTGACTTCTACACCCAGGAAGTCCTCGACGCGGCCAAGAACACCACCGCACTCGTCTTCCTCTCCCGCGACAGCTCCGAGGCTTCGGACTATGCTGTCAGCACCATGAAGGACCCCAACGGCGACAACTTTGAGCGCCCGATGGCCCTGTCCGACAACGAAAAGGCCCTGATCGAGCTGGCCAAGGCCAACTCCAACGGCAAGGTCATCGTCGTGCTGAACTCCGACGTGACCATGGAGATCGGCGAGCTGAAGAACGATCCTGCCATCTCCGCCATCGTCTGGGCCGGCCTGCCCGGCGCCTACGGCTTCCGCGGCGTGGCTGACGTGCTGACCGGCGCGGTCAACCCCTCCGGCCACATTGCCGACACCTATGCCACCAACTCCATCTCCGCCCCCGCCATGCAGAACTTCGGCCTGTTCTTCTATGACGTCCCCGAGGGCGAGCTCGACCCCGGCACCGACAAGGGCAACTGGTACATCGTCGAGACCGAGGGCATCTACGTAGGCTACAAGTACTATGAGACCCGTTACGAGGACGCGATCCTCGGCCAGGGCAACGCTGACTCCGAAGCGGGCGTCTTCGCCTCCAAGGGCGGCTGGGACTACGCCGCCGAGGTCGCCTATCCCTTCGGCTACGGCATGTCCTACACCACCTTCGAGCAGGAGCTCCAGAGCGTGGACTTCAACATCGGCGGCGAGAGCTCTGCCGTTGTGAAGGTCACCAACACCGGCTCCGTCCCCGGCATGAGCGTCGTTCAGCTCTATGCCCAGGCTCCTTACCTTGCGGGCGGCGTTGAGAAGGCCGCCATCCAGCTCGTCGGCTTCGCCAAGACCGGCCTGCTCGAGGCCGGCGCCAGCGAGACCGTCACGGTCGAGTTCGACGCCAAGTATGTCGCCTCCTACGATGAGGACGCCGTCAAGGCTGACGGCACCCAGGGCGCCTGGATCCTCGACGCCGGCGATTACTACTTTGCCATCGGCAACGGCGCGCACGAGGCGCTCAACAACGTCCTGGCCGCCAAGCTCGGCAGCGACGAAGGCCTTGTGACCATCACCGACGACGAGGTCATCAACGCCGAGAACGCCAAGCTCGTCACCGTCGAATCCAAGGACATCGAGACCTACTCCGTCGGCGTGAAGAACCAGCTGCAGGACGGCGACATCCGCAAGCTCCTCCCCGAGCGCGGCGTGGAATTCATCACCCGTTCCGACTGGAACAAGGGCTGGGCTCCCGTCTGGGGCATCACCCCGAACGAAGAGATGCTCAAGGCTCTGCACAACCAGAACTATGAGCTCACCGAGAACGACGGCAACGGCGAGACCGTGACCTGGGGCGCCAACAACGGCATGCGCCTGATCGACATGGTCATCGTTGATGACAACGGCGACTACCAGGGCACCGTCGCGCTCGACGATCCGCTGTGGGATACGCTGCTGGAGAACGTCACCCTCGAGGAGGCCGTGGCCTTCATGAAGGGCGCCGGCGGCAACTTCGATCCCATCAACTCCATCGGCCTGCACATGGTCGCCATCTACGACGGCCCTGTCGGCTTCGTGTCCGACCAGGTGCCCGGCTACACCTCCAACTGGACGGAATCCGAGTCTGACGAGCCGACCTACGTCGGTCCCGACAGCGAATACGCCATGTGGCAGATGCCCACCATGCCCACCGAGCCCGTGGTCGCGGCGACCTTCAATGTGAAGCTGGTCGAGCGCGAGGGCGAGCTCTTCGGCGAGGACTCCCTGTGGGCCAACGCCTCCTCCCTGTTCGGCCCCGGCCTGAACAACCACCGCGCCACCTACTGCTCCCGCAACCACGAGTACTACTCCGAAGACCCGATGCTCACCAACATCCTGGGCGTTGCGGTCTGCAAGGGCGGCCAGTCCAAGGGCCTGATGATGGAGCCGAAGCACTTCGCGCTCAACCACCAGGAGGCCAACCGCTCCGGCACCTCCACCTACATCTCCGAGCAGGGCGCCCGTGAGACTGAGCTGAGAGGCTTCCAGGGCGCGCTCGAGGGCAACTACGCCCAGGGCGTCATGACCGCCTTCAACCGTCTCGGCGCTGTGTACGCCGGCGCGCACCGCGGCCTGCTGACCGGGATCCTCCGCAACGAGTGGGGCTACACCGGCTATGTCGTCACCGACATGATCAACGGCGCCGAGTACATGAACTGGCGTGACGTGACCTTCGCCGGCGGCGGCGGCTGCCTGACGGAGAACGCCTACGAGTCCTCCATCATCGGCGATCCCAACTCTGCTGACAACATGAAGCTCATCGAGAAGGACGTCACCTTCCAGCAGGAGCTCAAGCAGATGCTCAAGTACGACCTCTACACCTTCGCCAACTCCAACACCATGAACGGCGTCACGACCGATACCCGTATCGTCCGCGTGCAGCCCTGGTGGGAGAAGACCCTCATCGGCATCAACTGGGCGACCGGCGTCCTGACTCTCGCGGCCTGCGCCTGGTATGTTGCCTCCGTGCTTCCCAAGAAGGAAAAACAGTAAAGGAGGACTGAACCATGAACAACAAGAAAATCACCTTCGGCTTTGTCCTCACAGCGATCACGACGATCCTGTGCGTCGTCGGCGTGTTCCTGTACAAAATCGTCTCCCAGAAAGCGAGCCTGACCGTCACGCTGCTGATCCTGGCTGTCGTGGCCGGCGCCGCCGCTCTCGTCCTGGCGCTGATGCGCGGCAAGGAGATCCCGAACCTCTTCCTCATTGCGCACGCCCTGCTCATCATGGCTGCCATCGGCATCTCCATCGCCCCTGTGGTGAACGATATGGGTCTGGTCTTCGCCGGCCTGTACCAGATGGACATCATCAAGCCCTTCATCTCCTTCGCGGTCGTGGTCGGCATCGCCTGGCTGCTCTCCGTTGTGGCCTCCTTCGCGGGCGTCACGAAGAAGGAAGCGTAATCCAATTCCCGTCATACGGCGGCAGCATCCTGCTGCCGCCGTATGTGCAGGGCAATTGCAGGCGCCTGCAGGGAGCGGACAGCTCGCGGCTGTCCGCTCCCTGGAATCACCTGCCGCAAAAGGAGGCCGCACCGCATGAACGAAAAAACCGGCGAAAAGAGCTTTGAGCGCGTCGGGCTCGGCGTGTTCCTCGCGCTCTGCCTGCTCGGCGCCCTGCAGGCGCTGCGCTATTTCTCCCTCGCCCTCGCCGACATGGCGCTGACGATCCTCGTCCTGGAGCTGCTGATGCTGCTGCTGGCCTGGGCTGCCTGGCGCAGCCGCATGCCCTTCCTGCTGCTGGGCGTCGCCGTCGGCGGCTTCGTGCTCAACAGCTTCCTGAACTTCGGCGAGACGACGAGCTTTGCAGTCTTCGTGCTGCTGCAGGCTCTGCTGGCCGCCGCCTGGGCGATCCTCGGCACGGTCTGGATGCTCGTCAAAAAGCTCCGCCCGGGCAGGCTCAGCTGGCTCCCCCTGGCGCTGATGCTCGCGGCCGTGCTCTGCGTCTGCTGGGTCTGGAAGACCCAGACGGATGCCGACAGGCAATGGCAGGGGCACGCCAAGCGCGCCCTCTGGGCAGTCCCCGAGAAGTTCGACAGCGGCGAGATCGCCGAGGCGGGCACGCTCGAGGAGCTCGTCTACGAGACCAAAGCCTACGCGACGGACTCCCGTCCCGTCGTCAAGCGCGCGCTGGTCTACCTGCCCTACGGCTACGATGCCGAAAAGCAGTACAATATCCTCTATCTCATGCACGGCACCGGGGACGACGAGAACTACTGGCTGCAGACCCATCCCTATAACAAGATCATGCTCGACCGCATGATCGCCCTGGGGGAGATCGATCCGCTGATCGTCGTGACGCCGAGCTTCTACGTGGAGGACGACGGCAAGGACAGCAGCCTGGACATCCTGACCTTCTCCTTCCGCGAGGAGCTGCGCAACGACCTCATGCCCGCCGTGGAGACGAAGTACGCCACCTTTGCCGAGACCTCGGACGAGGCCGGCTTTGCCGCCTCGCGCGACCACCGCGCCTTCGCGGGGCTCTCCCGCGGGGCCGTGACCACCGCCAATTCCGCGCTCTGCGGCAGCCTGGACTATTTCTCCTGGTTCGGCCTCTTCAGCTCCTTCCGCACCACGGAGGAGTATCTCAACGAGACCATCCGCTCGGAGGCCTGGCGCGACCTGCCCATCCACTATCTCTACGCCACCTCCGGCAATTTCGACTTTGCCACTCCCTACATGACCCCGGGCTACCGCATGCTCTGCTCCGTCGAGCCGCGTCTGGTCGAGGGCGTCAACACGGCCTTCGACCTCTTCCCCATGCGCTACCATTCCATCGGGCACTGGCATCTCTCGCTGTATAATTTCCTGCAGCGGCTGTTCTGAGGAGGACTGTGATGAAGAAGCAAAAGAAAAAGGGCGTCGGGCGCTGGATCGCCCTGGCGCTGCTGCTGGTGCTGGCGGTGCTGCTGATCGCCGAACACTACACCGTGCGCCAGGTCTGGTGCAACGTCTTCGCCCCCACGCTCAGGCAGGAGGAGCCCAAAGAATGGTCCCGCATCAAGAGCTATGAGCATCTGGCCTACGCGGAGGACAGCGAGGCGCAGTATGTGGATCTCTACGTGCCGCCCATGGAAGACCCCGCGCCCCTCTTCGTGCTGGTGCACGGCGGCGGCTTCGCCTTCAACGACTCCCAGTCCCGTCAGGCCGTGTTCATGTATCACTATTTCGCCGACCACGGCTTCGCCTGCGCCAGCGTGAACTACCGCCTCTCCACCGAGGCGCCCTATCCCGCCGCGGTCTGCGACGTCAAGGCCGCCGTCCGCTTCCTCTGCGAGAATGCGGAGGAGTACTGGATCGATCCGGAGCGCATCGCCATCTGGGGAGAGTCCGCGGGCGGCTATCTGGCCTGCATGACGGCCTTATCCGCGCCGGACGCCTTTTCCGACACGCTCTGCATCGGCGAGACGGAGGACGAGCGCTTCCCCATGCCCGCCTTCGACGCCCTGGTGGACTACTACGGCTGCATCGACTTTGTGACCCAGCGCGGCAACTTCGCCGAGGAGGGTCTGGTCTCCTGGATCCCGTCTGTCGCCAACGGCTGGGCCAATGAGGCGATCGGAGAATACGGCAGCCTGGAGGAGTTCTGGTTCCGCAAGGACTATGCGGACTGGGGCGAGGAGGAGAGAGTCGAGGCGAGCCCCCTGCAGCGCGCCATGCGGCAGGAGAACGGGAACCCCGCCCTGCGCTCGCTGCTCGTGCACGGCGACGCGGACATCACGGTTTCGCACCTGCAGTCCGTGGAGCTGTATGAGGCGCTCAAGGCCAACGGCGAGGACGTGACGCTCAGGCTCGTGCCGCAGTGCAAGCACGCGGACGACCGGCTGTTCAGCGATGAACTCTTAACGGAAGTCGAGCTGTTTTTGCGCGCTTCCTTTCAGCAATGAAACAAGGAGGACAAATCATGAGCGAAAAAACGAACATCTTTGACAAGCTGCCGCCCACGCTGATCAGGAAGAACAACGTCACCCTGATCCCCGAGGGCGCTATCGGCTATCTGGTGGGGCCGACGCTTGCCCTGCTGGCCAACTCTGTCCTGGGCAACTACTTCAACAAGTACATGTCCGACGTGCTGCACATCAACACCTGGGCCAAGGGCTTCTTCACCTGGCTGCCGGTCATTTCCGTGATCTTTGTGGTGCTGGGCAATATCCTCGTCGGGCGGCTGATGGACAGGATCAAGTCCAAAAACGGCAAGGCTCGTCCGCTGCTGCTGGTGTCTTTGCCCCTCAGTTTGGTCGCCCTGTTGTTCCTGTTTGTGTTCTCCCCGTATAACGCCAACAACGACAGCTGGCACGTCGGTGCGCTCATCTGCATCGCGATCGGCTATAACCTGTGGTTCGCCTTTGCCTACCCGATGTACTACACGCCGCACGCGGCGCTGGTGAGCCTTTCCACGCGCAACTCCAAGGATCGCGGCCTGCTCGCCACCATCTCCAACGCCACGATGCTGGCAGCGATCGGCCTTGCCAGCATGATCCTGCCTTTCTTCCTGAACCTGCTCTTCGTCTATGACATGAGCGGCACGGGCACGCCCGTCATGAACGACGCGGGCGTTATCCAGTACTACGTGGACGAGAGCGGCGCGGCGATCTATGACGCAGCTGCCTCCTATGCGCACTGGAAGGTCTTTGTCATCGCCCTTCTGGTCATCACCGTCCTCGGCGTCATCATCGAGTACTTCTTCACCCGCGAGCGCGTAACCGAAGAAACGATGGGCCAGGATACTGGGTCCAAGGCCGCCCTGCCCGTCGGCGAACAGATGAAGATCTGCCTGCACGACAGGTTCTGGATCATCATGATGGTGTTCTTCTTCCTCTACCAGTTCGGCGGCATGATCAAGAACATCTCGCAGAACTACTTCTGCACGGCCATGTTCCCGGACGCGATGGGCAACTACACCGTGGCTTACGGCGGCCAGCTGCAGGGAACGCTCGCCATCATCGGCGCCATTCCCACGGCCATCGGCATGGTGATCGCCCTGCCGCTGGCAAACGCGCTCGGCAGCAAGGCAAAAGCCATCCTCGCAGGCGCTGTTGTGGCTGTCGTCGGCGGCGTGATCGGTATGATCGCGCCCAACAACTGGTGGATCGTGGTGATCTCCTTCGTCGTCAAGGCCCTGGGCTCCACCCCAGCCATGTACCTGTCGCTGGCGCTGCTGGCCGACATCTTCGACCACCAGGAGGCCGTGCACGGCGTGCGCACCGACGGGCTTTCGATGACCATCTACGGCGCGATCATCGCGGGAATGACGGGTCTGACCACGGGTGTGCTGAACATGGTGCTCTCCGCCACGAACTACGATGTCTCCACCCTGCAGACCAACGAGACCCTGCGCGCGGCCATGCCCTGGGTCTTCATCGGCGGCGAGACGATCTGCTATCTCGGCATTTTCCTGATTTTCCTGTTCATGGGCGTGGAGAAGTTCTCGAAGATCGACCACCATGCCATTGTGGCCGACCAGAAGTCGGCCGCCGAGGCCGAGGGCCGCGCCTATGAGACCGCGGAGGAGAAGATCCGCCGCGAAGAGGGCGAGGAGGCCTACCAGGCCGAGCTCAAGAAGCAGGCCGACGCGAAGGCCAAGGAAGAAAAGCGCATCGCCAAGCTCCCGCCCGAGAAGCGCAAGGCCGAGGCCGAGCGCGAGGAGAAGCTCCTCAGCGAGTTCAACGCCCTGCGCGCGGCCGCCGGCAGGCCTGCCGCCGAGCTCTGAGCGCCGCAGCGCCTTTCCGCCTGATTGCCTTTCGCCGCCGGAAGCCTTCGTTTCGGCGGCGAAAGCTGCAAAAATGTGTTTCAATAACGCAGTCCTTATGATACAATCATTATAATTCCCGTACAGCGCCTCCGCGCCCGTACAGCGCCTCCGCACGCGGCCGCCTCTCCCGCTTTGGAGCCGCCCGCGCCGCGGAGGAATACGATGAAAGAGAGAAGCAAACCATGAAACTGCTTTCCATCGCCGTCCCGAGCTACAACTCCCAGGATTACCTCGACCGCTGCCTGGAGACGCTGCTGCCGGGGGGCGATCTGGTGGAGATCCTGATCGTGGACGACGGCTCCAGGGACCGCACCGCAGAGATCGCGGACGACTACGAGCGCCGCTATCCCGGCATCGTGCGGGCGATCCACCAGCCCAACAAGGGCCACGGCGGCGCGGTCAACACCGGTCTGGCCGCCGCCACGGGCGTGTATTTCCGCGTGGTGGACAGCGACGACTGGCTGGACGCGGAGGCCTACCGCAAGGCGCTCGGCACGCTGAGCATGCTGCACAGCCGCGGCGAGGATGTGGATCTCTATCTGGCCAACTATGTCTATGAGAAGGTCGGCCGCAAGCGCAAGAAGGTCATCCGCTACACCGGCGTGCTGCCGGAAAACCGCGTGTTCGGCTGGGAGGAGATGGGGCACTTCGGCGTGAGCCAGTACCTGCTGATGCACACCATGATCTACCGCACGGCGCTGCTGCGCGAGGGCGGCCTGCAGCTGCCCGAGCACTGCTTCTATGTGGACAACCTCTTCTGCTACATCCCGCTGCAGTGGGTCAGGAAGCTCTATTACCAGAACATCGACCTCTATCGCTACTACATCGGGCGCGACGATCAATCCATCAACGAGGCGGTGATGATCCGCCGGATCGACCAGCAGCTGCGCGTCAACAAGCTCATGGTCACGTCCGTGGACTACCGCAAGATCCCCAACGAGAAGCAGGCCGCCGCGCTCTTCAACTATCTGCGCATCATCACGGCGGTCTCCAACCTGCTGCTGCTGCGCATGAACACCGACGAGAGCCGCCGTATGCACGACGAGCTCTGGGAATGCATCCGCGAAAGCGACGAGGCGCTCTGCCGCCGCCTGCGCTACGACGTGTTCGGCATCGTGCTCCACCTGCCGGGCAGGACCGGGCGCGCCCTCGCGCTCGACGTCTACAGCGCGGCCAGAAAGCTCTTCGGCTTCAACTGAGCCGCGAAAAAGGAAACTGTCCGCGCAGTTTTCTTATCTTTTCCGATCCGGACAGCGGATCGGAGCAAAGGAGGAACCTGCAGCCTTGAAACATCCAGATCTTATTTCCCAGATGACGCTGGAAGAAAAATGCCACCTGCTCTCCGGGCGGGATTTCTGGCAGACCCAGAGCGTGAGGCGCCTGGGCATTGAGAACATCACCCTCTCCGACGGCCCGCACGGCATCCGCAAGCAGGAGGGCGCGGGGGACCAGCTCGGCCTGAACGGCTCCGTCCCGGCCACCTGTTATCCCACCGCCGCCACCATGGCCAACTCCTGGGACCCGGCCCTGGGCGAGGAGCTGGGCAGAATGCTGGGCGAGGAGGCCGCCAGCCAGGACGTCTGCGTCCTGCTGGGACCCGGCCTCAACATCAAGCGCAGCCCCTTCTGCGGACGCAACTTTGAGTATTTTTCCGAGGACCCCTATCTCGCGGGCAAGATGGCCGCGGGCTATATCCGCGGCATCCAGGCAAACGGCGTCTCCGCCTGCCCCAAGCATTTTGCCGCGAACAACACCGAGCTTCGGCGCATGGCTTCCGATTCCGTCATGGACGAGCGCACGCTGCGGGAGATCTATCTCACGAACTTTGAGATCGCCGTGAAGGAAGGACATCCGAAGTCCATCATGTCCTCCTACAACATGGTAAACGGCGTCTATGCCAACGAAAACGCCCATCTCCTGCAGGAGATCCTGCGGGATACCTGGGGCTTCGACGGCTTCGTGGTCTCCGACTGGGGCGCCAACAACGACTTTACCGAGGGCGTGCGCGCCGGCTCCCATCTGGAAATGCCCTCCACCGGCGGCGACGGTCCGCGCCAGCTCATGCAGGCCGTGGCCGAGGGCAAGATCACGGAGGCCGAGGTGGACAAGCGCGTGGACGAGCTGCTGGACGTGATGCTCGCCACCCGCAAGGCCGTCGATCCCCTCAAGGGCAAGCCCTTCGACGTGGAGGCGCACCACGCCTTTGCGCAGAAGGCCAGCGAGCAGAGCATCGTGCTGCTCAAGAACGAGGAGAACATCCTGCCCCTCCGGAAGGGCAGCAAGGTCGCCGTGATCGGCGAGTTTGCCCGGAAGGCGCGCTACCAGGGCGCGGGCAGTTCCGTCGTCAACTGCACGAAGCTCGACCACACCATGGACGTGATCGGAAACTTCGATCTGGACGTCGTGGGCTTCGAGCCGGGCTATCCGCGCCACGGCGCGCCTGACCCGACCATGATCCGCAAGGCCGCCGCGCTGGCGGGCAGGGCGGACTATGTGCTGCTCTACCTCGGCCTCGACGAGATCAGCGAGTCCGAGGGTCTGGACCGTTCCACCCTCGCGATCCCCCAGTGCCAGATCGAGGCGCTCGAGGAGGTCTCCAAGGCCAACCCCAAGGTCATCGTCGTCATGTCCGCCGGTTCCAGCGTGGAAATGCCCTGGCTCGGGAACTGCAAGGCTCTCGTGCACGGCTACCTCTGCGGCCAGGCGGGAGCCTCTGCCGTGCTCAAGGTGCTGCTGGGCGAGGTGAACCCCTCCGGCAAGCTCTCCGAGAGCTATCCCCTCAAGTACGAGGACTGCTCCTCCGCGCCATACTTCCCGGCGAAGGAGCGCACGGTCGAGTACCGCGAGGGTCTCTATGTGGGCTACCGCTACTATGACACGGCGAAGGTCCCCGTGCTCTTCCCCTTCGGCTTCGGCCTGAGCTACACCACGTTTGCCTATTCCGATCTGAAGGTCAGCGAGCAGGAAGTCCGCTTCACCCTCACGAACACCGGCGAGCGGGACGGCGCGGAGGTCGCGCAGCTCTATGTCCACGCGCTGAAGCCGACGGTTTACCGCCCCAACCGCGAGCTCAAGGGCTTTGCCAAGGTCTTCCTCAAGGCGGGGGAGAGCAGGGAGGTCACGATCCCGCTGGACGACAAGGCCTTCCGCTACTGGAACGACAAGACCGGCCGCTTCGAGATCGACGGCGGCGCGTACGAGCTGCAGCTCGGCGCCTCGGTGGAGGATATCCGCCTCTGCGGCACGGTCACCGTGCAGGGCACGGACGCCCCGGCCTGCGAGGATCTGACGAAGCTCCCGAGCTATGTCTCCGGCGAGATCAAGGCCGTTTCCGACGCGGAGTTCAAGGCGCTGCTCGGCCATGAGATCCCCGACGGCAGCTGGTCCGGCACCATCCGCCCGAACGACGCCATTGCCCAGCTCTACTATGCGCGCAGCCTCAAGGCGCGCTTCGTCTGGAAGATCATGGACGGTATGCTGCAGAAGAGCATCGCCAAGGGCGAGCCGGATCTGAACATCACCTTTACCTACAACATGCCCATCCGCGCCATCGGCAAGATGGCGGGCGGCTTGTGCTCGCAGGAGATGTGCGAGGGTATCCTCGACATCGTCAACGGCCACGGCATCGCCTTCTGCAAGGGCCTGGGCAAGATCGTCGGCGGCTTTATCAAGCAGATGGGCGTCTCCAGGAAGCAGAAGGCACTGGAATAAGGAGGCAGAGACATGAAAAACGCAAACGGCATCAACCCGATCGCGGCGATCCTCCTGACCGTGCTGGTCTGCGCGCTGACCGTGGTGTTCTTCACGGGCGGGCACATCTTCTGGGGCGTCGTCTTCGCGCTCATCACCCTGGACTTCGCAGCGGACGCGGTGCTGTCCTTCAAGCGGTCACAATGACTATCGGG
>ODAJ012158782.1_pt1 | contig 20747 bp, 15 predicted proteins | sample 1539241 | NCBI WGS metagenome assembly ODAJ01 (sample SAMN02144231, study PRJEB22623) | gut metagenome | biome: sheep rumen | host: Ovis aries | place: New Zealand | reverse complement strand
TAGAAATGCGTTGCAAAGGTAAGCGGATTTTTGAGAACCACCAAAAAGCAAGTCCGAAGTGTTAAAATCTAAAAGTAGTTGATATACAGATGTTTAACTCTATGTGTTTTTCATTGTTTATGGTTGTTTAGAGGTCTCTAAATACAAACTGTGAATGTAGAATTTTCAATGCTAGTAACGGTAGAGGGGATAATCATGGCAGTTAAGCCAACACAACCAGAGAACGCACCACTTTCAATTGTCGTAACGGTGTTAGGGATGGCTACAGAAGTCAAGCCTGAGCAGCCTGAGAAAGCTGAGTTTCCGATATTCTTCACTGATGAAGGTATAAAAAAAGTCTCTAAGCCTGTACAACCTTTGAAGGCATTGCTTCCAATAATAGTTACCTCATCACTTAAGATAATCTCCTTAATAGATTCATTATCACTAAACCAACTACCTATTTCTGCACATTTTAAGTTGATCGAGGTCAGGCCGCTGCAACCCGAGAAAGCACCGCCTCCGATGCTGGTCACGGAGTTGGGGATGGTCACAGAACTAAGGCTGCTGCAATCATAAAAAGCAAACTTTCCGATGCTGGTAACAGAATTGGGAATAGAAATAGAAGTCAAGCCTGAGCAACCAGAGAAAGCTGAGGCCCCGATGCTGGTCACGTCATTTCCTAAGATTACCTCTTCGATTGATGTCATACTACTAAACCAGCTGTCAATTTCTGTGCTATTTATTTTAACATACGCTAATTTATCACAACCTAAAAAAACTTGAGAACCCATGTTAGAAACAGAGTTAGGAATGGTGACGGAGGTCAGACTGCTACACCTTTGGAATGCTTTCTCTCCTATAGTAGTTACAGAATTGGGGATGACCACTGAAGTAAGACCACTACATATAGCGAAAGCCTCTCTTCCTATGTTAGTAACAGAGTTGCCAATTGATAGTGAGGTCATACTGCTACAACCATAGAAAGCATTAACTCCAATGCTAGTCACAGAGTTTGGAATGGTTACAGATTGTAGTCTTCTGCATCCAGAGAAAGCATCAAATCCGATGCTAGTCACGGAATTACCGATAGTAACTGAAGTTAGTTTGCTGCAATCCCGAAAAGCCTCTCCTCCTATACTTAATACAGAATTGGGAATGGTAATTCCAGTCAGACCGCTGCAATTATCGAAAGCCCCTCTTCCAATATTTGTTACAGAATTGGGAATAGTCACCGAGGTCAGACCTCTACAAATATAGAAAGCATGATAAGATATACTCGTAACTGTATATAATTTATTATCATATTCCACTTTTTCTGGAATTATAACATTTCCTTTTATTGAGGAAACATTATCTGCTACTTCTACAGTTAACTCGGTTGTAGACGTAATGTTATACTTAATTTCGTCAAACCAAAACTCTTGTGCAAATGCTACAAATGAGCATAGCAACAAAACGAATAAAGATAATAGTCTTTTCATAATCGTTATGTTTTCTTTTTGCCTGCAAACACCCCGGAGTCGGCTTTTAGGTTAGATTGAAGGTTTGGCTTATGATACAAAAAAGGCGCAGGTGTCTGTTTCTTTGCCCATCCTGGACTCACAGGCCTTCGCATTGCCTACATCACACAGGATAGACAACGCAGTTAGCCCACGCCAGTACGAACTATATATAATAAGGTATATAGAAACGCACTTACGCAGACGCCTCGTTGTCATCTGCCTGTTGTGATGTTACGGAATTGCGAAGTTCGTGAGTCACAACGACAGACGTCCGAAAACGTCTTTCTCATAAGATAAGACCGCCCGCTGCCCCACTGATGGGCTAACAAGCGATGGGGCAAAGATACGAAAAAGTTTTGAAAGTTGTTACGGTTTTCCCCATTTTTTTCGCAACACTTGCACAAATGAGTGAAAATGTGCGGAGAAAAGACTGATGGTCACAACAATCAGTAGAAGACTCTATAGGTGTAGCTAAGACAGGTGTAAAAAAGCCGGAAAACGCATCAACACGTTTTCCGGCCACGATATCCTCGCAAAGACATGGCTTGCACAATCTGTGTAATCAGAGACCGCAGGCGGTCCGATTCGGGCCATTTGTTGTTAAGTTTAAATCTGTTTAATCAGCGTCATCTGTGGTCGTTTTCGTTCTTGCGCACAATCTGTTTAATCAGAGGCCGTAGGCTGCCCAATTCGGGCCATTTGTTAAGTCTAAATCTGTTTAATCAGCGTCATCTGTGGTCGTTTTCATTCTAGCGAGAGATGAATCATTTTCTTCATTCTTCATTTTCTCCCAGTGTTCTTGCTTGAGGCGTTTTTCGATGTCGTAGAGAGTGTCTCCGGGGATGGTTCTGGACTTGATGAACACGCAGAGGACGAAGCAGACAATCACCACTACAGCGCTGGCCGCCCAGTTGAGCATTTCGTGCTTGACGATGCCACTGTCGAGAAGCAACACGCCGGCAATGACGGGTATGGCAAAGATGATCAGGTCGCCGATGCCCTTCATCTTGTAGCTGTTCTCGCGCTCAATGTAGTCTTTGTTCTGCTTGAGAACCGCCTGGCGGTTGGCGTTCCACCACGTTTCAAATTCACGTTCTGTCATGGCTGTACGTTACATTCCGCGCGCCTTGTAGATGCGCTCCTTGGCCTCGTTGATTTCCTTGAATTTCTTTTCTGCGGCACGTTTCACGTCGTCGCCGAGAGTAGCCACGCGGTCGGGATGGTGCTTCAGGGCCATCTTGCGGTAGGCTTTCTTCACCTCGTCGTCGGTGGCGTCGGGCGAGATGCCGAGCACCTTGTAGGCATCTTCCAGGCTGTTGCTGTTCAGGTTGAGCATCGATTCGAGGTCGGTGTCGGAGATGCGCATGTACCGTGCCACTTCGCACAGGGCGTTGATTTCCTCGGTCACCACGCGACCGTCGGCCTGGGCAATCATCACCAGGAAATTCAGCAGCTGCAGCCGCTGCGAATAGTCCATGTTGCGGGCTATCTGTTGGCAACTCTGGCGGATGGTGTTTTTGTATGCGTTGGGGTTGTGGGCGTTCATCTGCTTCTGTTCGTCGAACAACTTGCGCAGAATTTCCTCACCCTGGCTGACGCCCTCTTCGCCGAAGTTCTGGCGAAGCATTTGGCGTACGCATTCCATTTCGGAGTGCATGATTTTGCCATCAGCACGGATGATGTACGACGAGAGAACCAGCAGCGAGAAAATAAAACTGTTGCGCTGGCCCTCGTAAGCCTGCTGTTGCTGCCACTGTTGCCCACGCTGCCCGTATTGCTGCTGGTATTGGTTGTAGCGCCGCTGAAACTCCTCGTAGCGCGAACGCTGTTCGTCCTCGTAGTTGCGGTAATAGTTGCGCTCGTGCTCTTGTGATTCGTCCGAATTGACACTGTCGAGCATCGAATCGAAGATAGAGCCAAGAGCCACACCAGCCAGCAAGCCGAGAGGCCCGGAACTGATGAAGCCAAGAAAGCCGCCAATGAGTTTTCCTACGATTGCCATGTCCTAAAATTTCAAAAGTTTTTTGTGGTTAATTTGTCAAATGTTTTTGTATTCCGGAATGTCTTCCAAAAACCGATAGTTGTGCTGTTCGTAATCCATCTGGCAACAGAAGTGCTGCAAGCCGTTGCTCACCATCAGATAGTCAACGTGCATGAGTTGGTTGTACGCGCTGATCTGGTCGAACACCAGCTGCGTGATGGCCACGCTGGGCGCCTTGTATTCAACGATGACGCGCGGTTGCAACACCTTATTATATATGATGCTGTCGCAGCGCAGCCGTTTGTCGCCCAGCTTCAGTTCCACCTCGTTGGCCATGAGCATTTGCGGATAGCCCTTGTGGCGGATCAGGAAATGAACAAAGTGCTGCCGAACCCACTCCTCGGGAGTCAGTGTCACGTATTTCCGCCGGAGAATGTCGTAAATCTTCGGTTTCTGTGGGGTGCCTGAAACTTTTATTTCGAACGAAGGTAGGTTTAATGGAATCATTTTCGTATCTTTGCACTCGTGTTGCCACATAAGGACAACACGTGGCAAAGGTAGTAAAAAAAACACAGAAAGCACAATTTATGGCAGAGAAAAAAACAACATCTTTCGACGCAATCATGCGCGACCTGAAGGCCAGACAGTTTGCACCCATCTACATACTGATGGGCGAGGAGGCTTTTTTCATCGACCAAATAGCAGACTACATTGCCGAAAATGTGCTGTCGCCCGAAGAACGTGACTTCAACCAGACCATTGTCTTTGGTTCCGACACCAATGCCACCCAGCTTGCCGACATGGCCCGACGCTATCCCATGATGGCCGAATATCAAGTGGTCATCGTGAAAGAGGCCCAAAACATACGCTCGTGGGAGGGACTGGAGAAGTATTTCGAAAAGCCGGTGAAATCGACCATCCTGGTGGTCTGCTACAAAAACGGCACCATCGACCGCCGGAAAAAGGTGGTCTCCTTGGCCGAGAGGCAGGGCGTCGTGTTCGAGAGCAAGAAAAAACGCGATTACGAGTTGCCCGGCTTCATCAACACCTACCTGAAGTCGCGCGGTGCCACCATCGACAACAAGTCGGCTCAGATGATGGCCGACTATATCGGTGCCGACCTGAGCCGACTGTCGAGCGAGCTGGACAAACTGTTGCTCTCAATGCCCGAAACCGACCGGCGCGTAACGCCCGAGGTGGTGGAGGAGCAGATAGGGGTGAGCAAGGATTTCAATCCCTTCGAACTCAGGAATGCCATTGTCAGCCGCGATGTGATGAAGGCAAATATGATTATCAAATATTTTGACAAAAATCCGAAGTCAGGCTCGTTGTTCGCTTTTTTGCCTTTGCTCTTTAATTACTTCCAGAATCTGATGGTTGCCTATTATGCGCCCAACAGAAGCAACGAAAACGAGGTGGCGCACTTCCTGGATCTGAAAAGTACGTGGGGCGTGAAGGACTATATGATGGGCATGAGAAATTATTCTGGCGTGAAAGTGATGCAGATAATTTCGAAATTCAGAGAGATTGATGCCAAAAGCAAGGGCCTGGATAACCCAAATACGAGCACTGGAGACCTTGCAAAGGAGCTCATTTTCTTTATTCTGCACTAAGAAAATCGGTTTTTTTGCCCATTTTTCTCCTAGATTTCATTTCCGCCAGGGGCTTGTTTTTCGCCCCAAATCCTTTGCTGCAAAGACTTTCCCGCTGTTTCACCCCCATGAAAACTCGCGTATTTTCAAGCAGGTTAACCCCGGCTTCAAAATACGCGAGTTTTGCTTCATTTTGGCGATTTCAGGATTTTTGCGTTTTACCTTTTTGTTTCCTTAACTTTTAGACAGGTAAAAATCGGATTCAAGTTTGTGAAAAATCAATATGATTTTAAAATTATAAAAACATCCGGGTGACAAATGTATAGTATTTACGTTTGTAAAAACCCGAATTCTAGAACATAAATTTTACCTTTCATAAACTAAACGCATAATTATTCGCTGCATTTTTAGTGGCTTAAACCTCTAGAACCCAGTCTTTTATCCGATTTTATTGATTTTTGTTCCTAAAATCAAGAACCTGAAAAACGGCTTTCGGCATTCTTTTCTTGCATAAACCCTATTTATGGAGTGAAATAGAGGTTTAGAAGCCAGATGTTTACAAAAAAACGTCCAATTAAGGCTAAATGGGCGTTTAGCTTCTTAAATTTTACGTTTATAAACTTAAAGCAATTTTTCGGTTTTACGATTCCGATTTTTATCTTTTTAAAATTCTAAATCGTGTATTTATTTTGCTAAATTGTTCCCGATAAATTTGCAGGATATAAATTTTGTTTTTACCTTTGTAAACCGATACGAATTTTGCCTTTTCGGGCTAAAAATGCACTACGTCATGGAAATCAAAGACAGAATAAAAAAACTCATGGACACTCAGCACATGTCTCGACAAGTGTTTTGCGACTTCATCGGACTGTCGCAGGCAACGCTGAGCAACATCTTCAACGGGAAGACCCGCCCCACCTTGGTGCAGATAGATGCCATCAAGCGCAAGTTCCCCTCTGTCAGCACCGACTGGTTGCTTTACGGCAACGGATCGATGTATAACGATGCTACGTCAGTACCAGCCGCTGACAATCAGGAGCAGACAGAAGGTGCCCAGCTACCTTTCGATGCTGTTGCTCCCACCCTATTCGACGAGCAGTTGGAGCCTCAATTGCAGCAGCGTGTAAATTCTACACCCAAAAACGCACAGAATTACAATGTGAAAATAATTGACAAACCGCAGCGTCAAATCACCGAGATCAGAATCTTTTACGACGACCAGACGTGGGAGTCGTTCGTCCCCAAGAAATAAGCTGCCAACAGCCCAAGGTTGGTGGTTCATGGGTCGTCTTCATTCTTGAGGGCCTTGTGGTGGTTCTCCACATTTAAAAGCATCATGTAGCACTTTTTCTTTGCTTTTTGTGCTATATGGTGCTTTTTCGTGTTGGTAGGCCCATCTTTTTGTTTCACTCTTTGCCCAAATCGTTTTTTTTGGTTACATTTGCAGAGTCCAAGTAGGAGGTGACGTGTCCCACGTCACAAATTCACGATTGTGACGTGGGACACGTCACCTCCTACTGCAAAACAGACGAATGACTTTTGTTATGTAGAAGCATAATCCCTATAACGACAATGAAAAAATATGTTTTAGACCTCGAGGTGAAGTCGGTGGAACGCCTTCATGAGCGCTATGCCCTGCTTCGTCTCACCCACGAAAATCCCCTCCCGCCGATGCTTCCCGGACAGTTTGTCGAAGTCCGCGTCGATGGTTCGCCCGGCACTTTCCTTCGTCGTCCCATTTCCATCAACTATGTCGATGAGGCTAACAACGAGCTTTGGCTGCTTGTGGCCACTGTCGGCGACGGCACCCGCCGGTTGGCTCGTCTCACGGCAGGCGAACGGCTCAACTGCGTGTTGCCGCTGGGCAATTCGTTCACCATGCCTGCCGACCCGTCGAAGCGTCTGCTCTTGGTGGGTGGTGGCGTTGGTGTAGCCCCGCTGCTCTATTTTGGCAAGTGCATTGCAGCAATGGGCGCCAAGCCCACGTTTCTGCTGGGTGCCCGTTCGGCGCAGGACCTGCTTTTGCTCGACGAATTCAATAAGTACGGGCGCGTGTATGTCACCACCGAGGATGGTTCGGCGGGCGAGCGCGGCTTTGTCACCAACCACTCGCTGCTGCAGAAAGAGCATTTCGACCAGATTTCCACCTGCGGCCCCAAACCCATGATGGTGGCCGTGGCCCGCTACGCCTCCAAGGCCGACATCGACTGCGAGGCATCGCTGGAGAACATGATGGCCTGCGGCCTGGGTGCCTGCCTGTGTTGCGTGGAAAAGACCACCGAGGGCAATATTTGTGTTTGTAAAGAAGGACCGGTGTTAAATATTAAGAAACTGTTATGGCAGCTTTAAATGTAAAAATAAATCATCTTGAATTAAAGAATCCCGTGATGACCGCGTCGGGCACTTTTGGCTACGGTCCCGAATTTGCCGATTTCGTCCCCTTGGACCAATTGGGCGGCATCATCGTCAAGGGCACCACGCTCCATCCGCGCGAGGGCAACGACTATCCGCGCATGGCCGAAACCGCCTCGGGCATGCTCAACTGCGTGGGGCTGCAGAACAAGGGCGTTGACTACTTCTGCAAGCACATCTACCCGGAAATCAAGGACCTCGACACCAACGTCATCGTCAACGTGAGCGGATCCTCGCCCGACGATTATGCCGAGTGTGCCGCCCGCATCGATGCGCTGGAGCGCATTCCCGCCATCGAACTCAACATCTCGTGCCCCAACGTCAAGCAGGGCGGCATGGCCTTCGGCGTCACCTGCGAGGGAGCCGCCAGCGTGGTGCGCGCCGTGCGCGAACGCTATCACAAGACGCTCATCGTGAAGCTCTCGCCCAACGTCACCAGCATTGCCGACATCGCCCGGGCTGTCGAGGCCGAGGGAGCCGACAGCGTGTCGCTCATCAACACCCTCATGGGCATGGCCATCGACATTGAGCGCCGCCGCCCCGTGCTCAGCATTGCCACCGGCGGACTCAGCGGCCCCGCCGTCAAACCCGTCGCCCTGCGCATGGTGTGGCAGGTGGCCAAGGCAGTCAAGATTCCCGTTGTGGGTCTGGGCGGCATCTGCACCGCCACCGACGCCATCGAGTTCCTCATGGCCGGAGCCACGGCCATAGAGATCGGTACCGCCAATTTCCTCGACCCCACGGTCACCATCCGTGTGCGCGACGGCATCAGCCAGTGGCTCGACGACCACGGATGCCGTTCGGTGCAAGAAATCATAGGTTCACTCAACGATTAGCCGCCGTCAGCAACCCATCACCAACTCCCCACCCATGGGGAGTTTTTTTGTGCCTCCCCGCCGCGTGTCATTCACCACGAGAGGGCGGTGGAACGGCCTTTAACAGCCCTTAACCCGAGCGTTGTTTTGCCATTTTCGTCATTCCCGAAAATAACGCCTAACTTTGCGCTCAGATTTTCTAGAAAATTCGTTCGTATCGTCGTGAGTTGTTTTCGCCATCCGAAACGTCAGAAAAACAACGTGCGGAACGAGGCCTGCAAAGCTCGTGCGTTCGAATGAAAAGAGCGAAACAACGTGTCACAAATCTCAAGTGCTGAAGTTTCGGATGTCTAAACAACAACGAATTCATCAAATAGAACGAATAACAAAAAATCTGCTTGTAAGGGTTCTCGAATTTATCTTTTTTTGTATAGTTTTCGCCCAATGCTCAATAAAATTGAGTAAATTTGTGGCCAATAATTGAAAAAAGAAAGCGGACGAGTATGAAGACTGAGAAACAACGGACGAAGCAGCCAGAGCCATTGTGCTTGCACGAATGGCCGAGTCGTGACGGACGAAGCCAAAGGCAAATGGCTATGGCTGCTGCTGAATTTGCTGAACGGTGGAAAGGCAGAGGATATGAGAGAGGCGAGTCGCAACCCTTTTGGATAGACTTGCTGACAAATGTCTTCGGAATCGCAACACCATCGGATGGCTTCATCACTTTTGAAGACCATCGAATGGTAGATGCCTCCAACTTCATTGATGGTCGCATCCGTTCCACCAAAGTCCTGATAGAACAGAAATCTTTAGGCAAGGATTTGCGTGCTGGCATCCGTCAGAGCGACGGCTCGCTGCTAAATCCGTTCCAGCAGGCTCGCCGTTATGTGGTGTCGCTTCCGGTTTCGGAACATCCTCGTTGGATTGTCACCAGTAACTTCTCTGAGTTCTTGGTTTATGACATGGAGCAACCTAATGGTGAACCAGAGCGGATACTCTTGGAGGATTTGGGTAAAGAGTATTACCGCCTGATGTTTCTTGTTGACAGCAAAAGCGAGCATCTGAGTAAGGAGATGCAGGTCTCTATGCAGGCAGGTGAGATTGTGGGTAGGATTTATGAGGCACTGCTGAAGCAATACGATGACAACTCGCCCGAAGCCCTGCGTTGGCTGAACATCCTTTGCGTCCGCATCGTGTTCTGTCTTTATGCCGAGGATGCAGGTGTGTTTGGCCACGATCAGTTCCACAATTTCCTCGTGACCTATGAGGCAAAGGACTTGCGTCGTGCTTTGCGAGATCTGTTTGAGGTGCTAAATACACCAACGGATAAGCGCAGCAAGTATCTGCAAGAAGAACTGAAGGCCTTCCCCTATACCAATGGCGGACTGTTTGCTGAAGAAATAGAGATACCTCAGTTTACAGAGGAACTGAAACAAACCTTGTTGCAGAATGCCAGTCTGGACTTTGACTGGAGCGAGATATCGCCAACCATCTTTGGAGCAGTGTTTGAAAGCACACTTAACCCTGAGACCCGTCGGAGCGGTGGTATGCACTACACGAGTATAGAGAATATTCACAAGGTGATTGACCCGTTGTTCTTGAATGACCTGCGCCGTGAATTAAATGAGATATTGGAAGAAAAGGTGGAGAAGCAGCGCATCAGGAAGCTCGACGCTTACCAAGACCGCTTGGCTTCGCTGACTTTCCTTGACCCGGCTTGTGGCTCTGGCAACTTCCTTACCGAGACTTATCTCTCACTCCGTCGTTTGGAGAATGAGGTTATTCGAGAGCGCTATCATGGGCAGTCGTTCCTGGGTTTTGAAGAAGTGAATCCTATTAAGGTGAGCATCCAGCAGTTCTACGGCATAGAGATCAACGACTTTGCAGTGACCGTAGCCACGACAGCCCTGTGGATTTCAGAGGCTCAGATGCTTCGTGAGACAGAGAAAATCATTCGCCGCGACATAGACTTCCTGCCGTTAAAACCCTACCACAACATTCGTGAAGGCAATGCCTTGCGGATGGATTGGTCAGGAGGCGACGTGTCCCACGTCGCAACAGCCAATAATGCGTCTCACGTTATAGGAGGCGACGTGTCTCACGTCGCAACAGCTGATAACGCGTCTCACGTCATAGGAGGCGACGTGTCTCACGTCGCAACAACTGATAACGCGCCTCACGTCGCAACTGGCAATGCCGATGATAGCGACGTGGGACACGTCGCCTCCTTGCAGTTTATGGAGCGCCACAACTTTATTCACATAACAGGCAATAAACTGCCTCATTGGCATCAGAATAATAAAGTTCAGTTCGTTACTTTCAGATTGGCGGACTCGCTACCACAGGCACGATTGACCGAACTCTCAGAATTCAAGAGCCAATGGTTGGCCGCTCATCCTGAGCCTTGGAGCATGCAGACGGAAGAGGAATACAATCATATTATCAGAAGTAAAATAGACAAATGGCTCGACAACAACTATGGCAGTTGCCTGTTGCAAAATGATGCTGTCAGGCAGATTGTCATCGACAGCCTGCTTTTCAACAACGGCAAGAGCTATTGGATCCACAGTTTTGTCATCATGCCCAACCACGTCCACCTATTGATTTCACCCATCGGCGACATCACAATCAATGAATCCATTGGCAACGTTAAGAAATTCACGGCTCATTCTATCAACGGATTGTTGGAACGAAAGGGGGAAGTGTGGCAACGCGAGATATTCGATCGCATGGTACGCGATCAGCAAAACTATGAAGCCTACGAGAGATATATTTACAACAATCCCAGCCATCTGCCTATTGGCACATACTCCATAGGAGGCGACGTGTCCCATTTCATGGGAGGCGACGTGTCTCACGTCGCAACAACGGATATGGTGTCTCACGTCGCAGCAGGCAATGCCGATGATTGCGACGTGAGACACGTCGCCTCCTACGATTACATTATTGGCAATCCGCCGTTTGTCGGTGCTCGTCAGATGAATAGCGAACAGAAGGAGGATGTGATTAATATATTTGGTGAAAAATGGAAGAACGTTGGCAACCTTGATTATGTGTGTTGTTGGTATATGAAAGCTTTTCAGTCAACGAGAATTGGCCATCCTCGAATCGCTTTCGTATCAACGAACAGCATTTGCCAGGGCGAACAAGTGGCAAACTTGTGGCAACCACTTATGGAAGATGGACTTCGCATAGACTTTGCACATCGTACTTTCCGTTGGGATAGCGAAGCCTCACTAAAGGCTCATGTGCATTGTGTGATTGTAGGTTTCAGTCATAAAGATGAGGAACCGAAAGAACTCATGCTTTTCGATAACGACAAGATAACGAAGGCCAATCATATCAACGCCTATCTCATGGATGCGCCTGATGTGTTTGTAAGTAGCAGGCAACAATCTATATGTGATGTTCCTTCAATAGGTATAGGTAATAAGCCCATTGATGGGGGAAACTATCTCTTTACCAAAGAACAGATGGATGAATTCGTAAAAATAGAGCCTAAGTCAGCAAAATATTTCAAGCCTTGGTATGGTTCAGAAGAATTTATCCATCAGAAACCACGCTATTGTCTGTGGCTGGGTGACTGTACACCTTCAGAATTAAGGCAAATGCCCTATTGCATGAAACGCATCGAGGCTGTTCGAGAAATGAGGTTAGCAAGCAATAGTGCAGGCACTCGTAAACTTGCTGACCGCCCTACGCGTTTTCATGTGGAGAATATGCCGCATAACAATTTTATTATTGTACCCAAAGTGTCTTCAGAGAAACGTCGATATGTGCCAATGGGCTTTATGTCTCCAAATGTTTTGGCCAGTGACCTTGTCTTTATTATCCCAGATGCAACGCTTTACCATTTCGGCATTCTTGAAAGCAATGTCCACATGGCATGGATGCGTGCGGTTTGTGGACGATTGGAGATGCGATATCGTTATTCTAAAGATGTGGTTTACAATAACTTCCCCTGGCCGAATCCTGCGGAAGAGCAGAAAGCAAAGATTGAGCAAACAGCCCAAGCCATTCTTGACGCTCGTGCCCTCTATCCGGATTCGTCGTTGGCAGATCTATACGATGAATTGACAATGCCCGTGGAGCTTCGCAAAGCCCATCAGGCCAACGATCGTGCCGTGATGCAGGCCTACGGCTTCCCGGTGAAATCCTCCTTCACAGAAAGCCAGTGCGTTGCTGAGTTGTTTAAGTTGTATAAGGAAAAGACATCCAAGAAAGGTTAGTGTTATTCAAGTTTCTAAAGCTCTGCTTTCCGGGAGCTAGTGGGAGTTAGCCCCCTCCGACTCCCCCTGGGGGGAGAGATTGTCTGTGCGTTGGGTCTATTCCCGAGCAAGTTCGCCTACCCGTAGCCTTTCCCCCTCAGGGGGGATGAGAGGGGGGCTTCCGTTAACTTCACAGCCTGAATTGAAAATCGGCGGCCTTAGGGAAAGCCAAAGGCTGCTAACTTCCGATAACTCCAGACATGCGAAAGTTGAGTGATGGTTATAAAGAATTCTACAATGAATAACAATAAGGACGAAAAGTGATTAATAAACCAACATAATGTCGAAAACCTGTATGTTGGTGTCATAAACATTTTGGACAGGATGCTGGTGACATTATTGGGGAATGATCATAAAAAATTTGAGGGCGGCCAATAAAGCCGCCCTCAACCAACACAAAAACTAAACTAGACTTAACTAAACTAAATTGGGATTTTCACAAACCCCGCTTTATTTCGTTTGCAAATATACAATTAAAAATCGACAAAACACTTTTTTTTGCCGACTTTTTGCATAAAAGGGGAAAAATATCATAATTTTCCCGCCTTTAAGGCGAGATAATAGTCCAAAATGGTCATAGCTGCCATCGATTCTACGATGGGTACGGCTCTGGGTAGAACGCACGGGTCGTGCCTTCCTTGGGCGCGCAGCTGGGTGGCGTTGCCTTCCAAATCGACGGTGTCCTGCTGCATGAGCAGGGTGGCCACTGGCTTGAAGGCCACTCGGAAATAGATGTCCTGTCCGTTGCTGATGCCGCCCTGGATGCCTCCGCTGTGGTTGGTGAGGGTTTGCAATGCGTCCGTGTGGAGAGTGGTGGGGGAGGGGGATTGGTTTTCGGGTGTGGGGGCGCTGGGCAGGAACACGTCGTTCTGTTCGCTTCCCCGTGCTGTGACGCCAGCAAAGCCCTCGCCATACTCGAAGCCTTTCACGGCATTGATGCTCAGCATGGCTCCGCCCAAGGCGGCGTGGAGCTTGCCAAATTCGGGCTCTCCCAAGCCTGGCGGGCAGTTTCTGATGATACAGGTGATGATGCCGCCGATGGTGTCGCCTTCGGCCTTCACTTGGCTGATGAGCTGTTCCATCTGTGCGGCCTTCTCGGGGTCGGGGCAGCGCACGGCGTTGGTTTCGGTGAGCGAAAGGTCGTACTGCCGATAGTCGCGCTCCAGGGCGATGGGGCCCACCTGCGATGTGTAGGCTTGCACACTGATGCCCACCTGGCGGAGGGCCAGCTTGGCCAGGGCTCCGCCTACGCAGCGGCTGATGGTGATGCGCGCCGAGGAGCGTCCGCCGCCCCGGTGGTCGCGCATGCCGTACTTTTGATAATAGGTGTAGTCGGCGTGTGAGGGCCGGAAGAGGCAGCGCATGTTCTCGTAGTCCTGCGAGTGCTGGTTGGTGTTGCGCACGATGAACCCGATGGGGCATCCTGTGGATTTGCCCTCGAACACGCCGCTGAGCAGTTCCACGCGGTCGGCCTCGTTGCGGGCTGTGGTGATGTGGCTTTGTCCGGGGCGTCGGCGGTCGAGCTCGGCCTGGACGAAGTCCATGTCGATGTCGATGCCTGCGGGCAGTCCGTCAACGACGCCTCCCACAGCCGGACCATGACTTTCGCCGAAAGTGGTCAGCGTAAAGATGTTGCCAAAAGTGTTGTGCATAATGATGGCTCCTAACTCTCAACTCCTAATTCCTAACTCCTAACTCCTAACTGCTAACTCTTAACTCTTAACTCCTAATGGCAGTGTCCGCAGCCACATCCGTCGCCGTGGTGATGGTGGTCGTGTCCGCATCCGTCGCCGCAGTCGTCGCATCCACATCCGCATCCGCCGCTGTTCATGTGGTTGATGAGGCTCTGGATCTCCTCGTTGGTGGCTTCGCGGCTCTCGACGATGTGGCCTTTGAAGTTCAGCTCCTTGCCTGCCAGCGGGTGGTTGAGGTCTATCTTCACCTTCTCTTCGCCCACCTCCAGCACTTTGCCGTAGAAACGCTGTCCGTCCTCGTTTTGCAGAGGCAGCACGGCATCGACAAAGACGTGCTCGTGGTCGAAGTGGCCGTTGATGCTGAACACTTCGCGCTCCAAATCCACGATGCGCTCGGGCTCCACCTTGCCGTAGGCCTGATCTACTGAAAGTGTGAAGTTGAATTCGTCGCCTTCGTTAAGGTCAACCACACGTTTTTCAAACTCGTCGAGGGTGAAACCAAAGCCGCTGAGAAATTCGAAGGGTTTCTCGTCGGTGGCTTCTTCAACAAACTCCAGTGTCTTTTCGCCTGCTGCATACAGTTTGTAGGCCACGGCGATGTACTTGTTCTTATTATTCTCCATGCTTTCTATGATTCGTAATTGTTTTTTTGTTTTGGCCGTGCAAAAATACGAAATAATGGCGAAAAACAGTTCAGATTATGGAACATTAACGCATTTTTGCTCCACGTGGCGGTGGTGGTGCGAATAAAAACAGGCAGGCCCTTCGCCTCTGCATGAGGAGGCGAAGGGCCTGTTTGTGGGATTGATGTGAGATTTTTTTTCCTGTGGGAGGCAGATTGTTCGGTCAGTATTTCAGAATGAGGTATTGGAAAGGTTCCAGTGTGAGCGACTTTTCCAAAGTGATGTCCTTGTCGCTCATTTCGTCCTCGGTTTTGTGGCCCACCCATGCCTCGGGCACGTTGATGGTGGCCTGTGCGTTGCGCACATTGACCAGAACGAGGAACCGCTCGCTGGAGTCGGTCTTCTCGAACATCAGCACGTCGTTGTCGGCAAAGGTGGTCAGTTGGCCTTTGCGCAGGGCAGGGTGCTCGTTGTAGAGTCCGATGAGTTGCTTGTACTCGTTGTATATTTCGGGCTTTGCGGTCCAATCGACAGCCACGTACTTGAAGAAATTGATGGGTTGGGGGAATCCCACTTCCTGCGAGCCATAGATGAGTGCTCCGCCGTGGGGGAAGATGCTGGCCACGTAGGCGGCCATGGCGCCTCGGTCGTTGGTGAACTGCACACAGGGTTCCACCTCTGTGGCATGGTCATGGTTGGTGGTGAAGCGCAGCTTTACTTTCCCGTCGGGGAGGCTGTCGTATTCGGCCTTGTCGGCGGCAATGAGGTCGGAGGCTGGCGCGCCGTTGAACACCTTTACCAGTTCGTCCTTGTAGTCCCAGCCGTAGTTCATGTCGAATCCGCCCACGGTGAAGTTGTCCGTGTGTTTGCCCTCGGCCAGCATCACAATCTTGCGTTCGCCGGCAGCTGCCCGCTGTTCGTCGATGGCTTCTTTCCAGAAGTCGGCGGGCACACCATCGGCCACATCGCAGCGGAAACCGTCAATGCCCACTTCTGCAATCCAGAACTTCATGGCGTCGATCATGGCGCGGCGCATGTCCTTGTTGTCATAGTTCAGGTCGGCCACGTCGTACCAGTCCCAGGGGCGCGGGTGTATGATGGTGTCGGTTTTTTCGTCGTGGGTGTACCAGTCGGGGTGGGCTTTCACCCAAGGGTGGTCCCACGCCGTATGGTTGGCCACCCAGTCGAGGATGATGCCCATTTGGTGCTCGTGGCACACGTCGGCCAGGTGCTTGAAGTCGTCGATGGTGCCAAACTCGGGCGCAATGGCTTTGTAGTCGCTGATGCAGTAGGGCGAGTTCTTTCCTTTCTCAATGCCAATGGGGTAGATGGGCATCACCCACATCACGTTGACGCCCAGATTGCGTATGGAGTCGATGCGGTCGGCCACGGCGTTGAGCGATTTCTGCGGGGCAAACACGCGTGGGTTGACTTGGTACATGGCGATGTCGTCAACAGCGGGCATCTGGAACGCCGTCTGTTTGGGTTCTGGCGTGGGCTTGCAGGCGACGAGTGCTGCAAGGCAACAAATGGAAATCAGGATTTTCTTCATTTCTTTTGCAGTTTTTCAGTTGATGGTATTGTTTTTAGTTTTTCTCGCAGCATTTCGTATCTTCGCTTTTTTTGCAGCATTTCGTTCCTTCGCTTTTCTTGCAACATTTCATTTCTTCACTTTTCTTGCAGCATTTTTTGTTCAGGAGTGCGTTGATGTCGGCGTCGATGACGGCAATTTTGTCTGTTGGCTCGTAGCGTTTCACGACTGTACCGTCGTGAGCCACCAGGAACTTGGTGAAGTTCCACTTGATGCTGGGCGACTGAGCGTAGTTGGGGTCGTTTTTCTTGAACATGTCGTCGAGCAGTTTGCCCGTCTTATCGTTGAGGTCAAAACCGCCGAATGGTTTTTGTGCTTTCAGGTAGGTGTAGAGTGGATGCTCGTTGGGGCCGTTCACTTCAATCTTGTCGAATTGTGGGAAGTGGATGTCGAAGTTGGCCGTGCAGAACTGGTGAATCTCCTCGATGCTGCCCGGAGCCTGCTCGCCAAACTGGTTGCAGGGGAAATCGAGAACCTTGAGCCCTTGTTCGCGGTATTTCTCGTAGAGCGCCTCCAGTTCGGTGTACTGGGGCGTAAACCCGCAGCGTGTGGCTGTGTTGACAATGAGCAGCACTTTTCCTTTGTATTGGGAAAGCTGCACCTGTTTGCCTTCGTCGTTGGTCACTTGGTAGTTGTAGATCGCTTGTGCCTTTCCCGTCAGCGAGAGAAAAGCGGTCAGCATGCATAATAATAAGGTCTTTTTCATGAGTTTGTTTGTTTTTTGTGTGTCGTAGGCTGCAAAGTTAAACAAAAAGGTCATGAAAAGTGAATTGATTGTTACTTTTTTTGAGTGTAGAGAGCATGTTTTTTTTGATTTACGTCAAAATAACGCCCGTTTTGCCCAAAAGAGGAGTCGAAATGTTTGGCGGTGATGAAAATCGCCGTACCTTTGCACCGTCGAAAGACATAAACACCGTCCTTAGTGATGTGGTGAAAAAGAGACTTGAATGAGAGGGATGCATACCTTGAATGAAAGAAAGAGAAAGAAAACCGCAAGGCTAATTATTTAAAAAAAACTAGGTAACGGGCTATTCAGGAGGCCCAGATTGTTTAACAGGTAATTTAAAAAAAGAAAGGTAAAAAGATGATGAAAAGAATGATTTTAATGGTTGTTGCCATGCTCAGCATGACCACCATGTTTGCAGAAGACGAGAAAGTGAACAACGTGAACGCTTACGACATGAGCGTCAACATCAACAAACTGGGTGAAGCACTTTCGCTGTCAACCGACCAGAAGCAGTTTGTAGAGGATGTACACAAGGCTTTCTGTGCAGAGATGCTCAACGCTGCCTATGCCAGCAAGGACGAGCGCGACGCCATGGTGAAGAAGGCCGTACGCAAGGATCTCTCCTACATGCGCCACATTCTCTCGAAGAAGCAGTATCGCAAGTATCTGCTCTTGCTCAACACCACTTTCAACAACCGTGGTATCAACGAATAAAGAACAATTAAGCGAATAGTACTAATAGTAAAGAAACGGCTGCCAAGTTCAACATGAAGTTGCTTGGCAGCCTTTCTTTTTTTGTGGTTTTTCCTTTGTCGTCTCGTTTTTTTTCATTTATTTTGCAGACGTGCATTTTTCATTCCATTTTGCAGACATGAAGCTTTTTCCAACCCCCTCCGGCAATTTTGCTGCGCGTCGTGCCCTTTGTGTGCTCACCCTGTTGGCGATGCTCACCCCGCAGTTGCCGCTCCAGGCCCAACGTGCCGACTTCAGCAAGATGTCGTCTGTGGTGCGTCGTGCCGCCATGGAGCAGCAAACCATGCAGCGCAGCCGCCAACGTTCCGCCGCGCCTCGGCTGACGGCCGACGGCGAGGCGCAGCTGTGCGCTTTCGTGCGTGTGCAGGGCGATTGCGACGAGGTGCTCAGCGCCCACGGCTGTCGGCTGTTGGCGCGCCTCGGACAAGTGGCCATAGCCAGCATCCCGCTGGGACGGCTGGCCCCGCTGTCGGCCGACCTGCGTGTGCAGCGCATCGAGGCCGGCGAACGCTGCTCCATGCACATGGATATCACCCCCGGCCACGTCAATGCGCTGCCCGTTTATCGTGGCGAGCAACTGCCGCAGGCTTTCACGGGCAAAGGAGTGGTTGTGGGCGTACAGGACGTGGGTTTCGACTTGACGCACCCCACGTTCTACCACCGCACCGACCACCACTACCGCATCGGCCGTCTGTGGGACCAGCTTTCTGCCGACACCGTGGGCAGCCAACTCTACGTGGGAGCGGAATATGTCAACCCCTGGGACGTGCGCCGCTATGCCCATTCGCGCGACGGGCTCATGCTCAGCCACGGCACCCACACGGCCGGCATCGCCGCCGGCAGCGGCTACGACAGCCCTTACCGTGGCATGGCCTTCGAGAGCGACATCTGTCTGGTGAACAATGCCGTGACCGAAGACACTGTGTTCATAGCCCAGGCCGACCGCTACAAATACACCTCGGCCACCGACGCCTTGGGCTTCAAGTACATCTTAGACTATGCCCAGATGCGCGGCATGCCCTGCGTGGTTTCGTTCAGCGAGGGCTCCCATCAGGATTTCTACGGCGACGACGTGCTGCTCTACGAGGCGCTGGCCTCGCTGACGGGCCCCGGACGCATCATCGTGGCCTCGGCGGGCAACGACGGCGCATACGGCAACCATCTGCAGAAGCCTGCCGGGCAGGAGTCGGCGGGCGTGTTTCTCTATAACGTCGGCACCAAGGGCTACCTGAGCATGAAGGGCGACGCCCCCTTCACCTTCCGTTTCACCTACTACCATCCCAAGGGCAGGCAGGTTGTCGAGATTCCCTCGGCAACCGTCATGCAGCAGCCCGACTCGCTCTACACCGACACCCTCGTCATCGACAACGAACAATATCCCGTCGCCATCGCCGGCTATCCCAACATCTACGACGACCGCGAGCAGGCCTACGAAGTGCTGCTCGGTGTGCCGAAGGCCAATTTCGGCACACAGAGCATGCGCGTGTCGATAGAAGCCGTGGGTCGCGAAGCCACCGTCGATTTCTATCGCGTGGGCGGAGCGTTTCTCACCGACCCCAGCAACCCCTCGTTAGGTGGTTACGACTCGGCCTACAGCATCCATTCGCCTGCCAGCGCGCCGAGCGTCGTTTGCGTGGGAGCCACGTCCTACCGTGTGAGCTACCTCAACTACCGGGGCGAGGAGCGCGTCTTAGACCACGGCACGGGCGGCGTCCGTGCCGACTACTCGTCGCTGGGTCCCACACTCGACGGCCGCACCAAGCCCGACGTGATGGCTCCCGGCACCAACGTGGTGTCGGCCTACAGCAGTTACTTCCTGGAAAACAACCCCGATGCCTACGACCTCAACCAGGACGTGGCGCGCTTCAGCTTCCAAGGGCGCACCTACGCCTGGAACAGCAATCTGGGCACCTCCATGTCAACGCCCGTGGTGAGCGGAGCCATCGCCCTCTGGCTGCAGGCCAACCCGCGACTCACTCCCGAGGACGTGATGGCCGTCTTCAGTCGCACTTGTCGTCGCTACGACCCCTCGCTCACTTATCCAAACAACGCCTATGGCTATGGCGAGATTGATGTTTATGCCGGTTTGCTCGATGTGTTGGGCGTTGCCGACAACATTCCCAGCCTAGCCACGCGCCAGCCCGCCGCCGCGCGTTTCGTGCTCGGCGCTGACCACCGTCTTCAAGTTCTTTTCAATGAACCACTGCGCCAGTCGGCTACGCTCGTGCTCTGGACCACAGATGGCCGACGGCTGCTCACCGCCACCTGCCCCTCAGGCGCTCTGCAGCTTTCCGAGGACCTTTCATCTCTGCCCGCCGGAGTCTATGCCTGTCAGCTGAAATGTGCCGACGCTTCAGTCGAGGGCTCCACGCTCATCAGGAGGTGATTTTTTCAGGTGAGCGTGTTCTTTTTCTCACACAGAGGTTACAGAGGAACAGAGTTTTTTCACGCAGAGAGTGTCTTTTCTCACACAGAGGTCACAGAGGAACAGAGTTTTTTTCACGCAGATATTTCTGTTCTCACGCAGAGGCGCGGAGTTTTTTTAGAGGAGCGCGGAGAGAATCTTTTAAAGAATTTGAGAGGAAAAAGAGATAGCGACCTTGGTCGCTTAACTCCCAAACTTCAAAAGTTCTTCCCCAGTTCTCCCCCCAATTCCTCTTTACCTCTTAAAAATAACCTCCTCTTAAAATAGCCTTCTTCCCTCAAAAAAAATCCTCTTTGTCTCAAAAGTCCTCCGCGCCTCTGCGTGAGAACAGAAATAACTGCGTGAGAACAGAACTTTCTGCGTGAGAAAAATCCTCTGTTCC
>ODAJ011962959.1_pt1 | contig 20747 bp, 33 predicted proteins | sample 1539241 | NCBI WGS metagenome assembly ODAJ01 (sample SAMN02144231, study PRJEB22623) | gut metagenome | biome: sheep rumen | host: Ovis aries | place: New Zealand | reverse complement strand
TTCCCAGGCAATCCTGTATCTTCTTCGCCAGTTCCGGGGTCAAAAGAAGCCCCTGATACTGATAGGCATCCATGATGGCCTCATTCCAAGCGGCGAATTCCATTCCCCAGTTGCACATGTCGTGCAGGGTCCTTTCATACTGGTACTCCTGCTTGACCGCGGATTCGTTCAGTTCCAAGTGCCCCATCTCATGCCAGAAGCACAGGATGGCCCATTCCACCGAGGAATAGGACTCCAGGGGAGCCAGCATGATGGTCGGGTGGTCGCCCATCCTCCCTGAACTGGCGGCGCAATCCTTCCCGAAACAGTCCAGCACATTCGGGTCGTTCAGCACAAGCTCGACGCCCCTCTGCTTGCAAATCCTGCGAAAAGTGGACTTGGCGTTCAGTTCGGCATTGTCCATGAGCATGCCTTCAACACTCATTTCACGATTCCTTTCCAAGCTTCCTGTTCCTGCGGGGTCAAATCCGCAACCGGCTTGCCATTAACCTGCCACACCTGAGGTGCCGGGTCGTACTCATAGGTCTTCTTGACCGAGATACAGCCGGTTGAGGCAATTGCACACATGAGCGCGAAGATTGTGAGCAGTTTCATATCTCAATCCTCCCTTCGACCCCATCCTTGGAGTAGTCGTCTGTCCAGTTTTCGAGATAGATTGGGTTGCGACCGCTCATCCGTGCGTCGCCCTTGGTCATCGGACGAAGCAGGTTGACATTGCAGTAATGACGGCACTCGAACTCGTCGGTGAAGCCCATCACATACTCCCCTGCGTCGTTCGCAGCATACCAGGGATAGTCCCAGTGTCGTTTTGCTTTGGTCATCGGTGTCTCCTTTCGTGGTTGCAATGCCGACAGTCTAGCACAACTGTCCGTTCAGTTCAAGGGAAATCCTACATGAACCAAGCGCTCCAAGAAAGGAATTTCTTGTATCGCTCGTCAAACTCCTTCTGCTCCGCCTTGGTCCTCTTGTGCTTGTGGAGGGACCAATCGGAGGTATCCACGTAAAGACGGCGGTCGAAGTTGCGATCCTCAAGCCTGCCGACATAACCGCGGGGGTTCATCACCACAAGGCATTGACCCACCTTGAAGGAATCCTGGTGATGAACGTGCCCGCAGCACCAGCACTTGATGTTCGGATGCGAAGTGATGAAGTCCTCCAAGTTGCTCACATAGGAGGCGTTGACATCGCTGTCCAGATAACCCTCGTCAATGCACTTGGGGCTCGGGCAGTAATGGGTCACGACGACCACCTCCTTGTTGGGATTGTCCTCCACCACCTTCTTGATTGCCGCAAAGGACTTGTCGAACCACTTGAGGTAGTCGGTGTAGCGCATCCGGCGAAGGCCACCATCATCGGCAACCCTGCCCCAATGGTAGTCGTTCATCCGCATTTCGGAGCGTTGCCCATTGCGGACCTTGGTGAGTTCGTTGCCCTTCTCGGAAGGAGGGCCATCCTGGTGCTGCTCGTCTTCGTAGTCCCACTTGTAGGGAAGGAGGAAGTTGGTGTAGAGTGCCGTGCCGACGAACAAGATTCCGTCTTTCTCCTTGACCACGCAGGGTTCGCCAATGAGAGCGTCCAGGTAGGTCATCGGGTCGTCCTTGCCATGTTCCCAGGCAAGTTCAGCACGCAGCTCGTCCACGCCCTTTCCTCTGTCGTTGTAGACCAGGTGGTTGCCACTAACGAACACGCCTTCCTTGAGGTTCTCCTCAATCCACTGACGAGTCACCAGCGGGTCACCCGAAGTGTCGCCCGCAAGGACGGTGAACATCCCCTGTTGGTTCTTGGGGATGAAGAAATCATAGTCCCTGTTGACATCCAAATGGAGGTCCGAAAGCACCCTGAACTTCATTTCTTTGCAAACTCCTTCCTTGCCCACTCTATTTTCTTGTAGATGTCGTTGATGGTGTTGACCTTGAGGAAGTTGACCTCGGCTTCCGGAAAGGCCTTCATGAAAAGGGATTCCGCTTTCAAAAGGAACACATCAACCCCCTGACCATATGGAATCGGAGTGTTGAAGTCAAACTTGTCCCGAGTGCGGAAGCAATAATCCCCGATGATTGCGATGGCGTTCCTCAACGCTTCCTCCACCTCCATGAACTGCTGCAGCTTTGTTCCTTTGAGTTTCACTTATCCATAACCTTTCCGAAATTGAAAACCTTTACTTCGCCTGGATTGAACGCCACGTCCTTGCCGTTGGCATCCTTGATTTCCACCTTTTCGTCAGTTCCGTTGACCACGTAGAGGTAGTCGGAATATCCCCAGGCGGGAAGGTCGCTCATCGAGTCCGTGACGATGTTCATCGGTTTGAGCGGAAGCGGAAGGTCGTCGTCGACGTCGAGGTCATACATCCGGTAGAACTCCCGGACGATTTCCTCGAATCCCTTGAAGTCCTTTCCTTTCTCCCGAAGCAGGGTCAATGCCTTCTGACCCGGAGAGTTCTTGTCGGGATACATGTCCCCATTGAACTCGGCAGACCTCCAGCAAAGCCCAGAGGGTTCCGCAATGTAGGCAAACCTTCCGCGACGCATCCTACTTCATCCCCAGAATCATGTAAATCAGGGAACCGACCAGCAGCACCACGAGGCCAATTGCAATGGGAGCCCACAGAGGAGCAAGCACCCACCACCACGACCACGAGATGCAACCGGCCAGCTTGCAGGCGACAAAGACGATGGTAAGCAGCTCCAGGAAGGTGATACCGCTTGTTGCAACAACTGGCTTGGACATTCTAGCCCTCCTGGTCGATCTTGTCGAAGTATTCCTTCGCCGTCAGGAACCTGCCGTCCTTGTCGGTCGGGGCGAAGGAGCGCTCTTCCTCGCGGTCGGATTCCTGAAGGGCCTTGAAGTGCTCGTCCACCCTGGAAAGGAACTTCTCATACAGGTCCGGCTTGAACTGTTTGAGCGCCTTGGCGATGCCGTAGACATCCCACACCCGAACGAGGTTTCCATCGTCGCTCCACTCATCGGAATCCTTGATGGGGTCCTTGTAGGAAAGAATCACGCAGGAGTCCTTGAAGAGGTGGTTCTCCACGATATACTTGTACTCGGCATCCACCACGTCCTCCATGAGGATGTACTGCTTTACCCCGCGGTGGTTGATTTCTGCATAGCCCTCCGGAACCTCGGATGCGGTCACATCATCGCTTACGCACGCATCGTCCTCATAGTCGTCATCCTTGTCAGGCCAGTAGTACATGTGCTGTTCGTAGTCCGCATCCCCGACATAACGGTGCCGGCCCTTCTCGCCCTCCCACTGAATGCCGAAGATGTCGGTAAAGGTGACGTGCTCGCGGCCGAACTGGTTGGCATCCTTCTCAATCGAGTCGAAGAAGGGATGCAGGTCGTTGTCGGCGTGACCGCAGGACTTGCGGGCGCGGAACTTCATGTAAAGTTCGCGGTTCTCCTCGCCATCGGCAAGATTCCACTTCCACTCCTCGGGGAACCACTTGATGTAGTCCTGGAAATACTGCTTGATTCTGCTCATTTGTTTGTTTCCTCTGTGCATTCACTGCTTATTATAGGGGTTTCTCCTATTCGGACTCGTCGGCATCCTCCTCGTCCTCAATCCATTCCCACGAATCTTCATCGATTCCGTTCTCGTAGACTCGATTCTCGGCTGTCAGTTTTCCGAGGATTTCGTTGAACTCTTCATACCAGTCCTCTCCGTCCCTGGTGACGTTCTCGATTGGAAAGTCGTCCGCCTTGAATTCGAGAATCTGCGCAAGCTGCCCTACGGCATATTCGTCCCCCTCGTCCGTATCGAGTATGATTCCATCGGCTGGAGCGTCCGCAGGGACCGATGTGTCGAAGTAAGCGCAATAGGTATGCTTCTTGCCGGTCGAAGTGGCTTCTTTCGTTTCTTCGGACACCTTGGAGTCGCCGTCAGGATGTGCTTCCTTCCACTTCCTCCTGACCTCTTCCCAATACTTGTCCTTCGCCGCCTTCCTTGCAGCCAGCCGCTCGTCCTCGGCTTTTCTCCACTTGGAGTATTCCTCCGGCAGAAGCTCGTTCCTGACGTTCATGAGCCGCCACGGAAACTCGAACGAATGGTGGCTGGGAGTGTATTCGTCCCCCATCCAAAGGACGACGTCGACAATCGTCTCCCCGTCCCCGCGCTGGTAGCAGCTGACGAAGGTCTCCATGCAATTTCCGTGCCACTTCCGGACTTCCTCAACCCCGCAATTCCGCAGAACAGCAATGGCCCTGGAGTTGTAGAAGTCAACCGTTTCCTTCGCCTTGTCGTATTCGTCTGTCGTGTAATCCATTGTGTTGTCTCCTTACTTTGTATTCCAGAAAATCGCCTGACCGCAACGGCGGCACCGTTCGTCCCTCACGCGGGAGGAAGACCCCTGACCGGAACGAATCCGCGACCCGCAGGTCGGGCAAGTCATAGACTGGTAGTGGTTGCCGTTCGGCTCGCGGGGAATGAACCTTTCGACCATTCCTTTGACCATCTCAAAGGTTTCACCCGCCGTAAGACCTCCGTCGAGAAGAAGCCCCGGCGGAATGTTCTCCGCTATGTGGTCCAGGTTCTTCAAGCAGTCGATTGGCTGAAATTCTTGGATTTTGCTCATCTGTTCCTCCGTTCAATGCAAACCAGTCTATCACAACGAGCCAATGAAATCAAGAGAAAAATCCTATTTCGTCCGCGACGCAGTTGCCATCGAGTTGCGGACGGCCAGACCTATCGCCTTTCCGAGCAGCGGAGGCACCGCGTTCCCGATTTGCACGAGCTGCTTGTTCTTCTTTCCGAGAAAGATGAAGTCGTCGGGAAACGATTGGAGTCGGGCCATTTCGCGCGCCGTGAGCACGCGCGGCAGTTTCGGGTGGACGTTGACCCCTCCGTGGTTTTCCTTGATTGTGCAGGACGCCTCGTTCCACGGACATTTCTTCCAGGCGTCGCTGTAGCCCTTGTACAGGCTCTCGCCTTCCGGCAGAACCCTCATCCGTTCGACCATATCCGCCCTGTGCTTGGTCGGCTCGTGGTTGAACGCCGGGTCGCACGGGTGCGTCATCAGGTCGCCGATGGCCTGTCCGACGGTAATGTATGAAGACCGGTCCAGCATCGGAGAAGGATGGTAGTTCGCAGCGCCGATTCTGTTGCCGATGAAGATAACGCGCTCGCGCTTCTGCGGCGTGTAATAGTCGGCGGCGCATAGAACGGCGACATTGACATCGTATCCGATGGACTTGAAGTCGGAAAGGATTTTCTCCTCGACCTTCCCTCCGAGCATAGAGCGAAGCCCCTTCACGTTTTCGCACACGACGAATTTCGGCTGCAAGGTCTTCACGATTTCCACCAGCTCCCGATAGAGGGAGTTCCGCGGGTCGTCCACAACCCGGTTTCCGGCCATGCTGAACCCCTGGCAGGGAAATCCCCCGGCAACGATGTCAACGGAGTCCCTGCCGCACTTGGACAGTTCCTCCGCAATCGTAGAATACAGAAGGTTCTTCGTCTCCTGCTTCGTGATGTCCCCCTGGATGCAGGGATGCCGGAAGTTGCGTTGGTAGGTGGCAACAGCCTCCGGGAAGAAGTCGCAACCGCAGATTCCGTGCAGTCCAGCCATTTCCAATCCCTTGGAAAGCCCTCCCGCACCGCAGAAAAGGTCGATGAACGTGATGTCGGTAGGAGTCGGGTTGTCCCAATCCGCCGATATGTCCGTCCAGTTTACGCCGTCCTTCTTCATTTCTAGTATTCGTTTACGATTTCGTCGATTGTCTCCATGATGTCGGTGACAACCATTTCAGTCGTGTATTGACGGCCGTTCTTAAGAATCTCCGAGCCCATTGGGGACTCCATGTAGTCGCCTGCGTGGGCATAGTCCCAACCGATGAAGCGCCTCTCGCCCTTCTTGAAGCCGACGAAAGCGTCGTTCCAGACGTTCTGAAGCTCGTCCTCGTCGTAGGTGATTCCTCCGTGGCAGCCGATGCGGGGGTCGTCCCCCAGCTTGTCCTTGACGGAAGTGACATCGATGTATGCCGTCGGATGTGTGCCGAGGGAAACCGCCCAGTAGGGGAATCCCTTGTATGTTCCGTGCGCCAGAATGACGAACGCCGGAAACGACTGATACTTCATGTTCTTCATTGTGTTAGTCTCCGTTCTTTAGAAGTTCGTGCCATGGGTCAATCATCCTCCTTCTTGATTCCATCACGGGGAAGCTCCCCGGTCTTTATGAAGTGATTGAGCTGCTTGACCAACTCCTTGGCCATGTCGATGCTCAGGTGCATGCGTGAGAATACCTCCACCTTGTCGGGAAGGATGTAGTCGCACCACCCGAAGCTCATGTCGTTGGAACCATCGTCCCGGACGATCCTCGGCGGGGGAAGGTCCTTGACATCGACCGACATGACCTTGATCTCGGCCGGCGACACCCCCAACCAGATGGCGGGTTCGTCCGCAAGGCTGCTTTCCTGGATGGAGCACTTCGCGCCATACAGGTCTGTGAACTCACCGCGGACAAAGCCCCGGTTCGTGCAGGAACTTTCAATGAGTGGTTTCTTCGTGTTCTTCATTTCAGTTTACCTCGTTCAAGGCGTTCAACATGAGCTCCATCAACCTGTGGTACTCTTCGGGATACAGGGTTTCCATGATTCGGTGGGCAATCGTCCCCATGCAAACTTCACTCATGGTCTTGCACTCCTGCACGTCAATGGCGTCCCAGCGCTTCTCTTTGATGACCCGTTCATGGCGCTCGGTTTCGTAGTCAAGCCAGGTCTTCGCCTGTTCCTTGATTTCGGCAAGTACGGTTGGTTCAATCTCAAGGGTCATAGTATCAGTCCCCATTCTTGAGCAGGTACTTGTTTGAGACGGCCTTGAAGGAAACACTTCCATCGTCCACTCGCTTGAACACGACTCCCTCGCGGGGGAGACCATTGTCGGTCTGCCCGTCCGCGTATGCAAGGAATTCGTCAATGCTCTTGAGCTTGTGGAAGATTTGGCAGGTCTCGATGACCTTGACGTGCTCCAGCCCCAGGAACTTGCAAATGGCATACCGGATTTCCGGTGTCACGAACTTCTGCTCGGTGATGTCGAAGATGCGGAACACCCGGAAGTGCGTCTCCTTGTTCCGGTCGCGGTTGCCATTGAACTTCGGGCCAATCATCTCGCCCTGGATGGCCAACTCGTGATGAGCTGGAAACTCCTGCGCCCCATCCACCTTGCGAACCAGGCCAATGGAGTAAAGGGTGTGAAACCGGTCCTTGAGATCGTCCCAGCCAATGTTCTTGAAGGCGGCGAACCAGTCGTCGCTCCCGCCATCGTCCTTCAACAGGAAGCGGCGGCTGGAAATCTGCATAGGGTCCTTGCCCGTGTCGGGATTCCAGGTCATCGGTCTGTAGAACAGCGTGCAAGAGGAGCCATCGTTCTTCTCCGTGACCTCCCACTCGCCATCCACGTTGGCAGGGTCCTTGATGAGGTCAAAGTAGGCGGTCTGAACCCGCTCCTCGTCCGTCTTCGGGACGTCCGAGGGGAAGGAACCCGCCGCGTGCATTCCCGCACGGGGTCCAAGTTGAGACCGCTCTTCAAACCACTCAAGGAGGCGGTCCCACACCTCCACGTTGAACTCCTTTGTCAGGTCGTCCCCGACCTCTCCCTTGTCGGCGGGAATGACCAGGCCCTGCGAAACCTGACCGCGGAGCTTGATGGTCTTGATGCGGACGTATTCCTCGGAGAAAGCGGAGGTGTCGGGCGTTCTGCCGGTAAAGAGCTTCTTCGTCCCCTTGTCCTTGAGGAAGGCAAGCTGTTCCGGAAGGTCCTTGACGTTGATTGCGGAGTCAATCTCGAAGTAGATCACCTTGTCCCCGACCTTGAACTCGCCCTTCTTGACCACGACCTTCCAGCCGAGGTTCTCCATCATTGCGACCTCCAGGAAGTCGGAGTTCTCAATGGGAGTCAAAGAGGCAATCTTCTGGACGGAAGCCATCTTGCGTGTCGTATCTGTTAGCATTGCGAATTATCCTTATTTCTTGAAGCCCGCATACCATTCAAGGCATTGCTCCCGAAAGGCATCCCAGGCGGTTTCGTTGAAGTGCTTGCGAACATCGTCGGTCGGCAGCGGAATGTTGCATTCCCGGCAGAACCGATACCAAGCCATGATGCCGATGTTCATGTTCAGGGCGGCGTGCAGCTCGTTCTTCGGAACGCTCTTGAGGTTCTTGTCGCACCAAAGAGCGGCCAGCTCCCTGATGCGCTTGTCGACGTTCCGGACCATTGCGCCATTCGTGAGTTCCAGCCGGTCCTTTTGGTTCCAGACCGGCGGTTCTGCAGGATGCTCTTTCATTTCACGATGGCTCTTCTGCGGATTGTCCGTCTCGGCAGGATTCCGTTGTCCACCGCTTCTATGACGAGCAACTTCGCCCGCTCGACCGCTTCGGCGCGCTCCTCGTCCGAACGCTTCTCCCACGGCTTGATGTTGTAGGTTTCCCACCAGTAGCGGTTGGTCGCGGTGACGCAGTTGGGGTATCCGCAGACGGAGCGGTGGGCGTTGCGGGAGATTCCCGGCACCAACCGCTTCACCGCCTGGCAGATTGCGTTGAACGGAACGTTTATCAGGACGTTCATCCGACGATTGCCCCTCCCTTGGAGAGCTTCTTGTTCTCCGTGACCATGAGCGAGTCGTAGCCCGCCTTGTCCTTGGAGTACTTCTCGAAGAGTCCGTCGGCGCGGAGCTTCGCGGTGTCCACAATCCGCGTCGGCGGCGTGGTCTTGATGTGAACGAGGAACTTTCCCGCCGCCTCGTCGGTCTTGCCCTCGGCGACGAGCTGCCCCTTGATCTTCTGCTCGATTGCGGAAATCGTCTCTTCGATTTCCTTCTTCTGGTTCTTGAGGCGGAGGATGGTGCCGCAGTCGTATTCGAGTTCGGTGAGGTTCATGTGTGTCTCCTTTGTTGGTGTGTTGGTTGTTTGTTGTTTGGTTCAGATAAAGGGATTCGGTTCGTCCTTCCACCCGACAAGCCGGTTGAAGCATTCCTCCTGGAAGCACTCCCATGCATAGTTGCTGATGTCCTGAGAGGTGATGTTCTTCGAGGTCGGGATGTTGCACTGCTTCTCGAAGCGATACCACTGGACGATTTTCCGTCCGTGGATTGCGGCATCCAGTTCCTCCGGGGTGGCCTTGACCAGTCCCCGCTGGCACCACTTGCGGCACAGGTTCTTCGCGCGTTCCTTGAGACGGGGAACGGAAGGAAGGAGCGTCCCGATTGCAAGGTCCGGAAGCTCGTCCCTCGGGTCCCACCCGACGACGATTCCGGAACCGGCGTTGTGCGGAGGGACCGGTTCGTCCAACTCGCGCGAAACCACGTCCCGCAGCATCCGCTCGGTGATTTCCTTTCGCAGTCCCCTGAGGTCCAGACTGTCCATGTCGGACTCCTTACTTCGCAGGCTTCTCGCTGTAATACCAGCCGCCGTCGAACTTGGGCTTGTCCTCGGCCAGCTTCTTCAGGGCCTCGTTCTGAACGGCCATCTGCTTGGCGATTGCGGTCAGGGAATCGGCGATTTGGGAAAGCGCCTGCGACATCGCAATGATGGAACGGGCGGCATCATCTTCGATTTGGGTCATCATGGGTGCATCTCCTATGTGGGTTGGTTTCAATGCCGTTGATTATGACACAAACCGGATTTGAAATCAAGGGGAAAATCCGGCTAAATCCACATTCCATAGCTGCAATAGTAGATTCCGCCCTTCGCCGCCCCATAGATGCGGCACAGCGTATCCGTGTCGAGGTAGTCCAGGGACTTGATGTAGCGATTATCTCCTCTGAACGTGACTCCAACGAACTCGACGTCCGTGATACGGTCATCCGTGTAGACGGGCTTCCAACCGGTGAGCCGGCCAGAGGCATCGCCAGTCTCGGAAAAGCCGCCGCCTGGGAACTCGTAATACCCCTCCGGCCCCGGATACAGGTGCCCGGGTCGCCGCTCCATGACCCGCTTCGCCCAATCACGGATGCCTTGGCGCATCTGGGACTTGAACTCGTAGATTTTCTTGATGATGTCCGTTTCCATTTTGTTTTCCTCCTACAGAACCTCGACCGAATGAAGAGTGACCGCCCTGACCGGTGTGCCGACATCGTTGGCCGCGATGAACTCAAACGCGCTTCCCTTCGAGAAGTTGCGTTCGTCGGGATACTTCACGGAGCCATTGTAGTACTTCGCGTAGGACGCGCAGACGAGCTTCGCACGGGAAAGCGCCTTGTCGAAGCTCTCGTAGACTTCGGGGACGATTGATGCCGGAGAGCATCCGTTCGGATATGCTCCGGTCGAGTCGGTGTTGCACTTCCACTCGGTGAGCAGCGTGACCTTGTTTGCTGGCATGGCGGGTATCTCCTTTCGTGCGAAGGCTGGATTTCCCTTCAACGCAGCATAGTATACTACAAGCCGATGCTCAGTTCAACCCCAAAATCAAACTTTGTTTTCGAGGATTTCCTGTTCGTAGACGGCAAGGGGGTCGCCGTCCTTCTTGACGAACGCGAAGTCGTGGCAGATGCAGATGCGGTCGCTCGCCACGTTGTCGTCCTTGCCATACAGGCCGTTCAATTCCACTTCCAGGAAAAGACCCGGCTTGACTTCCCCTTCCTTCACCGCCTTGCTAACCTCATCGTAAACTTCGCTGCGTTCCCGCTCCAATGCCCATTGCTTCTCGAACGCTTCCTTCGATTCATAGATAGACTTGTATTCCGGCTTGATTTCATCATAGTTCTTTTTGAGTTCAGCCTTCGGGGGGCAGTCGAACCAGTCGCTCACCACATCCAGGGCTGAATCAATGCCTTCTGTCACCAAACTCTCCTTCATCCAGCGGATCGCCCTATGGTCCTTGCGGTTGTAGTAGTGATCGGGTTTGATGTGTTCCCGATAATGCATCTCAACCGTCCACAGGTCCTTGACCTGCATTCCCTTGGGCATGACGGACTTGACTTCCTCGGGTGAGATTTCCTTGCCGTTGATCTTGATTCGCGTGTTCATAAGATTACTTGGCCTCCTTCTTCGCGGACTTCTTTGCTGGGGACTTCCTTGGCTTGGCCGGCTTCTTCTTCGGAGGCGGCATTTCTTCGGTCTTGGCGACCGTTGGCACCTTCCTTGTTGCCGGCGCATAAGGTTTGCCGTCCTCGTCCAACTCCTTGCCCAGGTTGTCCAGGATTTCCTTCGCCTTGGGGCTGCCGCACCGCTGGATATTCGCCTTCTCTTTGTCGGTCAGCACATAGCGGTAGTGGTGATGCCCCTTCTTTGCGCACTCTGGACAGATGTAGGAAATCCAGCCAACCGTCTCGCATCGCGGAGTCCATGCAAAGGAGGTTCCGCAGTATTCGCAAACATTGTAGCACGCCTCATCGCATTCCTGAACCAGCTTGTCAACATAGGTGTAGATGGCTGAACGAATGACATCCTTCTTCATCCTCCACCTCTTGGAACCTCCAAGAATGCGGTTGCCGATGGTGAAGAAGAAATGGGAGATTGTGTCCGCAACCTTCTTTTCCAAACCCTTTGCTTCGACCTTCGTGATTCCAAGCCACATGAAAGGTGCGGCAAGGACACGCCGCCACAGGGAAGGAACCTCGCGGACGGTGAAATAAAATCTCAAAGTTCCAAATTTTTCTTTCACTTGTTCAGCTTCAATCACAAAGCCCCACTTGGACTTGATTGCGTAGTTGATGCACTCAAGGCGGTAGGACAGGTCCTGAATCGGGACATACCATCCCTCGCCGCAGCAGATACCCCAGCACATGCAGGTCTCCATCATGGAGAGCTTGGCTTGCCTGTAAAGGAGCTTGCACTGCTTGATAAGAGCCGGATAGTTGCTCGGCTGCTCCTTGACCTCTTCTTGCTTCACTTCTTCATTCTCGCTCATGTTCATTGTTCCTTTCAAATTAGGGTTGAAGCTCGACAGACTTCTCTTCCATGAACTTCTTGAAATCCTCCGCCGCCTTCTTGCGCTTTTCCGCATTCTCCTTTGCAACCTTGGCACGCTCCGCCGGTGACAGAATCCACTTGAGCCCAGCGCATTCGGGCAGCCTGCAATCCTCATACACCTTGACCAGCAGCTCCGCCATGTGGGTTGCAACATCGGCATTGACGGTTAAACCGCGCTTCTTGAGGAAGTCCTTGGAGAACTTTGCCGCATAGGTCAAGTTTGCTTTGTGTTCCTTTTGCTGCGCCTTCTCCCTGTTCTTGCGAATCTCCGCGACCTCTGCTTCGTTCTGCTTCTTGGCTTCCTCGAATTGGCGCTCGCGTTCCTTGATCTCCTCCTCGGTCATCCACTGAATCTTGTTCCAGTTGCCTTCCTTGACCGGGGGAACCTTGTAGCCCTCTCCCTGGTCGTGCGTCCAAGCATAGTCGCAATAGTCTCCGCCCCAGACTCGGCTCATCAGGTCACCCCAATGCCGCATGCTCACCATCACCGTGGTGCCATCATCCATCACGGGGCAACCGGATGCACCATACTGGTGATAGTTGCCGCCGAACTTGTACTTCTTGCGGCGAATCTCATCCACAATGGCCTGCTCGACATCGCTCCATGCGGAAGGGTCCTCATTCTTGTGGGCATCCTCCCATGACTTCTGATTCTTGTCATACAGCGTCCAGCCAATCACCTTTGGCTTGTGCTTCTTGTCGCTCCATGCAATATGCCTGTACCACATGGATACCACGAAGAACCCGCAAGTGATGAGGCCGATGCAAAGGAAGAAAATCCTGTAATTGACCGCCCCCATGTCATGCACCAGCTTGTTCTTCAGGACAATGGCGATGATTTCAACGATGAGAGCGCCGAACCCGCCGAACAGGAGCGTGTCCGCAATGTTTTCAAGTCGTTTGTTTACGTTCATGTATGTGTTTCCTTGTTGTATGCTTGTGTGATGTGGACATTATCAAATTGCAGGGTCAATGTCAAGGGGAAAATTCCACTTTAGCGAAAATCATCCTCGCCGTATAACACCCCAATGGTGCAAGCCGCGAACATTAACCCAAAGGAGAGCTTCCAATGCATTTGGAGGAATACAAAGAAGGATGCGCAAAGGAGAATGACCGCAATTCCCGTGCCGATGTTCTTGAGAAGGGTTCGTTTGTGTTTCATTGCCTAGATGTCGGCGCAGTTGGCGAAGTTGGCATTGACCAGGCGGCGCACCTTGTAGAACGCGGCCTGTCGGCTGAAGTTCTTTATCTCCCTTGCACCAATGTAAGTGCCGCAGGAACGAAGCCCGCCGGTGATGTCGTTGAGGGTGTTCTCAAGCGGCCCGGTGCCCGGAATCCACTTCTCCCTGCCTTCCGAGGTGCGATACTTTGCCATGCCGCCGAAGTATTTCTCCTGGGCCAAGTGCGAACTCATCCCGAAGAACTGCTTGTATTTCTTTCCGTTGACCATCTTCTCCTCGGCATCGGTTTCGTCCGCGCCGCCGAAGATGCTTCCGCACATTACAATGTCGGCTCCGGCGCAGAGGGCTTTGCAAATGTCGCCAGGCGTGCTGCAACCGCCGTCGCAGATGCAGTATGCGTTCATTTGGTGACAGGCATCGGCGCATTCCACAATGGTGCTGAACTGGGGGCGACCAACGCCGGTCTTGAGACGGGTCAAGCATTGCTGCCCCGAGCCAATGCCCACACGGACGGCATCCGCACCGGCATTGATTATGTCCTGGCACATGTCCGGTGTGACGACCACTCCCGCCGAAATGAACCCATCCGGAAGCAACTCCCTGATTTCCTTCACCCGGTCAATCAGCTTGGGGCAGTAGCCGTTCGGGACATCGATGTTGATTCCGAAAACCGGGGTCACGCCTTGATCCACCCCGGCGAACTGCGTCTGCACCAGGTCTTTGAGAACCGTTGTCGGTTCCTTGATGCCGATGCAGGGGAACACGTGCTGGCAATACGCTCCCGCACCCATTCCATCGTCCCGCTCCATTTGAAGAAGGTCGAAATACAAATGGCGAAGGTCGTCGAGCGGAATGTGCTTCTCCAACACGCTGAAAAACCCGGCCCTTGCAAACAACTTCGCCATCTTGGGAGTGGCAATTGGACCCATGTTTGAGCCCATAATTGGAATGCCAGTAAGGGTCCTATAACCGCCGCCTTCCTCTGGGGACTTCTTGGCGAACTTGTATTCCCTGAAGATATTGACCTCTTTCCTGGAATTGAGGGACGAGCGGCGCGGCATTATGAGCACGTCGTCGAAGTCAAGCTGTTCCTCTTCTATGATTCTCATGTGTTCCTGATTCCTTTATGCGAGCCAGTCAAGGGTCTTGCCTTCCTGCTCGAAGATGCCCGGCGCCATTGCGCGGAGCTTGTCCCGCATCCTGGTGTACTTGACCCAGCACTTGTGGGAGCAGGGCTTGTGGTTGCAGAACTGCTTGCCGAACACTTCCTTCACGACCTTGTATGCCATCCTCTTGCAGAACGCCTCGTACTGTGCCTGGAGTTTGTTGCAAAGAGCCATGCGGGCCTGCTTCTCATCGTGCTCGTCCTCCTTGTTGCGCCGGACGATTGCCACAATCTCAATCTTCCCTCCATTGCGCCTGCATTCCTTGACCAGGCATTCCTCGGCCTTGCAGCGAAGGTCCCAGAAGCTGTAGTTCTTCCGGTTGAAGGAGGCGTTGTTGAGAGCCGCATTCATGATGTTCTGCGCGATGGACTGCATATTGAACTCGCAGACCCACGTGTCGAACACCTCATCCTCGTCCGCTGGCTTGGGAATGATGACCAGACGGGCAACGCTGCAATCCTCCCCGATGTTGATGAAGAGGCGCTTGTCGTGGAATGGCATGGCTTCGGTCAACACCTTCTCCCGAATCTCGCCCAGACCATCGATAGGGATGCCCTTGTCAATGTTCCTCGTCATCTCATTGATCGCGGAATTCAGCCCATGTAAGACCTTCATGACGAATTCCAGGGCCTTGTTGTGAAGCTTGAGCCTGACGTTCAGCTGCCCAATCTCCTCGTTGAACTCATCGCCCTCGTGCAGCGTGCTCTGCGCCCTCAGGGTGATGGTGTGCCAATCCTTCATTTCCCCGATGCACCTGGAAATGCGCTTGTCGCCCTTCAGCATCATCTCGTCCAGAACGGCATCGATGAGCATCTGGCTGGCAAAGGGGAATGCCCTGTAAATGACGTCGGAATCCAGTTCCATCGTCCCCTTGGTGACCCGGTTGGCGTAAGTGTTGACCTTCATTTTGTGTGTTTGTTGTGTGTTTGTGAATAGATTGCGTGTGTTGCGGTGTTTATTATAGATGGGATTTCAGAAGGACATTCATCGGGTCAACCTCGAAGGTCAACCCATCCACCGTGAATATGCGGAGCATGCCTGCCCTTGCCTGCGTGATGGAGGAGACTTGCACGGTGATGCTTCTCCCGTCCATCTGCCGTATGTCCGCAAAGCGAATGGGCTCCGCAGTTGACATTCCTGTCGCTCCCACGCAAAGCAGGATGGCACAGCAGGCAATCGGGAGCAGCATTGCCATGAAAAAGCGCTTCATTTGCGAATGACCTCCACCTTGACCTCGTTGGGGTTCTTCTTTTCGGGCTTTGACCTTCTCTTGAAATTCATCACGGGGAGGCGAATCGGGTCGACATCCACCTGGAAATTCATTCGGCTCATGGAGTTGGTGACCTGCGCGCATTCGAACTCTTCCAGCCTGGACATGGCGAACAGAGGGAGGATTGACCTTCCGCCTGGGGTCTTCGCATACTCAACGCCCTTCTCTTCCAGGAGCAGGATTCCACCGACCACGCCGCCGGGCTCCTCGCCTATGATGATGTCTATGCGGCGATTGCAGTCCTTGTCCAGCTTGACCCAATCCCCATGCACCAGTGGCTGGCCCGAGAAGGAGAGGTGCTTGTCGAAGAGTTCGCCCTTTTCATCTGGCTTCCAACCCGTGATTTCCGACCTGCCGCCACCTCGATACAGGTCCCGGTTCTGCCAATAGGCGTCCAGCACGGGCTTGCCGTCAACCATCACGATGAGCAGGTCGTCGAAGTGCCCTATGAACCTGTATTCCCCCGAATGCATCGGATTGAGGTGACCGGCATAATGGGCGACCCACTTGCGCGGTTGAACCTGGTCCTGGCAACCGAATGCGGCGGGACCATTCTCGGCTGGCTGCTTTTCCACGAAGAGGTAGTTGAGATAAAGGCGGTTGGTCGCAACGAAGTAATGCGAAAGGGCCTTCGCGCTCCAGCCCTCGTCAATCAGCTCCTTGACCGCGTTCCTGAATGAAAGCCCGCTGTGGTCCCCCTGCTTGAGGTCAACCATGCAGCCAACCATGTCCGTTGCGAGAGCAGAGCCATCCCCATAGCCGAAGCCGCTTCCTCCACCGCCCTTCTGTCCACCCGGTCCGGCACGCAAGCCATTGAACAGGATGGGGGACTTGGGTGCGGAAACCGTGCTTTCAAAGGCAGGCTTGACCGAGGGCTGTGGGTCGGGAACGGGGTCCTCAACCGGAGTCATGGGAAGGTCGTCCACTGCCGGGAGAGCCAGGTCATTCAGGAGGTCTGTCGTGACTTCGGTGGGCTTGTCGGGGGCATCCTCGGGAGGGTCAAAGACCTGCGGTGGCTCCGGGTCAATGATGCTGACGGGGACGGTGGCCGGCGGCGGGATGTTGCGTTCGGTCTTCCACATAAGCAGGATGGCGATAGCAATCAAACACACTACGAATGCGGTGCTCTTGGAGAATTCATGCCACAGCTCGATGATGGCAATCTTGTATGAACGGGTTTGCTTGTCCTGCTTGACGCCGAAGAAGATGCTCCTCCAGCGCTCCCTGAAACCCTTTTCCTCGTATTTCTCTTGAAGGTCTTCTAATGAGTTTTTCATACCATTATTTTATCCCAGAAGCAACCCGACCTGCATTTCAAAGGGGGATTTCATACATTTTTCAAGGAATTTCTTGTCTTGAAGGACGGAATTGGCCTTTTCCCCGAGCTGGATGAACTCGTTGGCATCCTTGACATTGAAGTGCTCGAACATCGGGAAAATGTCCAGGAACTTGGCATTGCTCCTGCCGTCCTTGCACATCTTTATCATTGACTTCCTTCCATCCTGATCGTTGTCGAACGCCGCAACGATTTGGTGGTGGGGCCACCTCTCTCTGAGCAGCTTCCCCTGATACTCCGTAAGAACCCTTCCACCGAGGGACACGCCGTTCTTGTAGGACAAAGCATCGTAGACCCCTTCGCAGGCGATGATGTATTTCCAACTCGGGTCAACCACGTCGATGTTGAACACCGGCTTCTCCTGGTCGTTCAGGTCAATGGAATGGGGGAAGAGGTACTTGGGATATTTTTCCGCACCGGTGTAGTTGTGCAGCTGATAGAAGATGCATTGACCGGCATACTCCCACGGGATGAGGATGAAGGGGATGTTGTCCTTCTTGTTCCTTATCGAGAGGAAGTTGAACGCCTTGTCCGCGACTCCCCGCTTTTCCAGATACAGAATCTGCTCCGGCGTCAATGCGGAAGGATGCTCCCATTTGTCCGGGTCGTCCAACAGATGCTTCCACGCCGGTATCGGTCGGCATTGAATCAGACTGCGGTCTATGTCCTCCGCTTCCTCCTGCCTGCGAAAACTCCCGCTAGACGCAAGATTCCTGATTCTGAACGCCTTGAACTCCCGAAGCGCGTCCGAATAGACGGACTCGGGAGCCATTTGTTTGAGCAGCTTCAATCCGGACGTGTTTATCTCGCAGTTGAAGCAATGGTAGGATTCGTTCGGGATGTAGTAGAACCCGCGCTTCTTGGTAAAGCTCTTTTTCGAGTCCCCGCAGAACGGGCAGCGGAAGTTTATCTGGGTTCGGTTGCGTGTCTTGGGTTCGCCCGGCGGAATGACCATGTAGATCAAATCCGCCAGGTGCTCCCTCCAGGAAACCTCGTCTGCGATGTCCATTCAATCATTCGGGCTTGTTGCCGACCATGCTGATGTAGAACTCGCTGGTGGCCCCATTGACGCTCGAAATGAGGTTGAGGTGCATGAGGTTGACCTTGCTGATGCTGATTTCGATGCCCGTGTCCTCGTTCTTCGGCTCGACGGTCGGCTCTTCCTCGGTCTTTTCCTCTTCCTTCTTGTCCGCCGCCTTCTTGGACTTCTTCGGGGCCTTTACCTTGACCTCCGGCGGGGCGAAAGCCGAGACGAGCGTGGAGACGAGCTTCAACTGGTCGGCGGTCATCAGGAACACGAAGTTCTCCGTGAGGGTGTCCGTCCGGCAGAACTGCTTGTATTCCTCAGCAAGGTTGGTGATGTTGCCGACCTCGACGCAGACCTTGTTGCCAAGCTTCGTGGCGATGAGACGCTGCGTGTCGGAAATGACCGCATAGAGGGTGTTCGGGACGACGAACGCCTTGCCGTCGTTCCCTTCCCCGCCGAGGTCTTGTTCGATTGCAACCTGCTCCGGGATTTCCAGCTTGACCATCACGTTGTCGGACGACGCAAGGGTGGACATCAGAGGGGCGATGTTGCCGATGCGCTTCTTGCCGGTCTTGAATGCAAGGAGCGGCTGCGTCTCGTCCACGATGCTCTTGCCATTGGAATAGGCGGTGTGCGCCATCGTTGCATACTTGCTGCACTGGAGAACCGTGGTTGCGGCATCCCCGAGCGTGGAACGAACCACGGCGTTCGACGAAAGCTGGAACTTGATGGTGTATTTGCGGCTGGCGATTCTGATGTAGGAAGCGTCCGTCGCAACGTAGATGGAAACCTCCTTCGTGAGGAAGGGGGAGTTGTTGGACAGGTCGTAGTATTTGCCCAGGATGCCGATTGTGTAGATGAATTTCTTGAGGTCGGCGAAGAACACCGTGATTCCGTTGGCCGGCTTGTCGACGGCGATTGGAGACAGGCACACGGAGGTGCTGAAAAGGTCGCAGCGCCCGCTGAGGAACTTGCCGAAGATCTCAATGCCCGAATCCTTGATGGTCATCTGCGCGGTTGGTTGAAGCACCGCGAAGAGACTAAGGAAGCGGGAGAACTCGTTGAAGTCGTTGATTTGCAGTTCGTATTCTTTCATTTGTGTTTTCCTATCGGTTTTCAGTTCCGTCAAATTCCACGATGCCGGTCTCGAACGACTTGACCGTGCAGCTCTTGGCCCCGAGAACCTTGCAAATAGCATCCTCCAGGTTAGCCTTGATGTCGTTGTAGAGATAGCTCTTGCACGGGAACATCCAGTCCCCGCCCTCTGCCCTTGCCTTCAACTCCGACTTGCCCTCCTTGTAGGGCTCGATGCTGGCAATCTTGACCATGCGGCAGGTGATGTGCTTCATTTCGGGGAAGCCGAACTTCAACCGCTTGACCTCCTCCCACGGAGCGACCTCGCGCTTGAAGACCTTGTAGCCAGCACCGCACTTGGAGCGTTCCTCTTCGGCGGACTTCTGGTCGGGGAAGACCCGCACGCGCTCGACCTTCCCCTTCTTGCCAACATTGCCTTCCCAGGCAACACCGTATTCGTATTGTTTAGCCATGTTGTGTATCCTCGCATTTATTATATGCCTTGCACGCATCAAGCATCAAGGAATACAGCCTGACCTTGGTTTCGGCCATCGCAATGCGCTTTTTTGCGATGCCGCGCGGGGTGAACCTCTTGAAGTAGGCGATGTCCTCCAGGTATTCGATTCCCTCGTAGATGCTCAACAGCCCGAAGAGGATGTAGAACGGGGTCAGCAACGCCTGAATCCAGATTGCGTAGGAGTAGGCGACGTCAAAGTTGATGTCGAACTCTCCGGGGGTCTTCTTGGAGGGATAGACCGAATGGATTTCAACCTTGCATCCGGTCGGGTTTATGGTCCTGTCCTTGACCCACCCGTCCACCTTCGACTGGATGACGTCAGACAGACTGCTTGACATCGGGACGAATCCTCTTGAAATGGACGTTCCCCTGGTCGCAAGCCGCCCCGAGGGTGATGTTCCACAGCGGTTCCGGAATGTCCTCGAACCGGCAATGGTGAATCTTGCAGGTGAGTTCGATTTGCTTTTTCAGTGCGTCGAGGAACTTGTCCACGGCGGTGGTCGGTGTATCGGTGTTCGTGCTCATGATGTTTATTGTATGGCTTCCTAGAGGTGCTTCTTCATCGCCTTGCCGTGGACCTTCGCCCACTCCAAGTAGCGCGGGTGCGAGATGAGGACCTTCATGGCGTTTCCGTCCACCTCCTTGTGAGCCCCATTGAAGGACATCGCATCCATGATGGCCATGGTGGCGAAGTTGCTGGGCATCTTGGTGACGATACGGAAGAAGCCGTCGATTCGCTTCGCGGACTCCTGTTCGTCCTTGCCGCGCCAGAGGTGGTAGACGAGGGCGCTCGCCATCGCATACTGCTGGTCCGCCTGCTCGGGGACGACGACCGGCTTGCTCTCGTCGAGCATCATTTCCAGAAGGTTCTCGTAGACAGCGCGGTTCTTGTAGAACTCCATGAACTCCGAACCCGCTCCGGGGCCGACCAGACCGAACACAATCTTCTTGACGGTCGTTTTCTTGGCGTTCGTTTTCTCCATGATGTCCACCATGTGCGACACCTTCTCCCACGAACGCGGGGACGGCCAGCCGTATTCCAGGTTCTCACCCTCCATGTGATGCAGCATTTCGGGGCGGTAGCGGATGAATCCGACGACGGCGGGATTGATTCCCTTATTGACCGCCCATTTGACCCAGTCATCGCAGTTCTCGGCAAGTTCCACATGCATAAAGCGATTAGCAAGTGCGGAGGACATACTCATTGCAACGGCCCGGTCCTCAACCCTGTTGCCGGCTGCGCAAATGTACCAACCATCCGGGACCTTGTAG
>ODAJ011101263.1_pt1 | contig 20751 bp, 24 predicted proteins | sample 1539241 | NCBI WGS metagenome assembly ODAJ01 (sample SAMN02144231, study PRJEB22623) | gut metagenome | biome: sheep rumen | host: Ovis aries | place: New Zealand | reverse complement strand
ATATAAAATATAAGTTTCATTTTTCATATTATTAATATCTTTACTTTGAATATCAATAAATGAGCCATTATTATAATATTTATTAGTTAAATATAATTTGTTATTATCTTCTTTTTTACATCCGGTTATAGATAGTAATAATATAATTAATAAAAATATCTTTTTTATCATTATTTAACCTCAGTCAGAGAATCAAAATCAATATCGTGATAAGTTACTTTCCAAAAATCATAAGTTGTCTTTTTGCCATTTACATGTTTAATATTTATATTATTTTTACCATTATAGAACCAGTAGCCACCAACATCATAAATTTTATTTTCATCCCAACCTAAAGATACTAATAAATTTTTAGTCATGCCAGCATATCCGCCGCCGCCACACATTAAGAAGATAATTTTATCTTTAGGGAAATAATATTCTAAGTATTCCATTGATTCTTTATAATTTGCTTTATAAGTTCCATCATCTTTTTGCGTAAATAAAGTTTTGCCTGTATAACTCTTACCTACTTCTTTAGGTAGGCCTTTAACTTCTGTTAAATATGGATATGGAACTACTTCAAATCCTTTAACAAATCCAGATAGATAAGAATCTCCTCCGATAGCTTCATAATTGCCCGGATCTTTAAGCATTCTCATGTCACGATAAACTGCATCACTTCTACCTAAATATTTGTCAATAGTTTCCTCATTAATGTTTTTGTCAATACCTAGCATTCCTCTTTCTCCACCTGTTACCTCTGGTTTGGGTAAATCTAATAATTTAGCCTCTTTTTTATTAAAGATTAAAAAACTTAATAAAGCTCCTACTAATAAACAACTAAATGCTGTTATTATAATTACAATTTTCTTTCTCATTTTTCCTCCTTCATTATAATTTTAACATTTATTGCTAAAAAATAAATCAATTTGAGGTTGAAAAAAGCTCAACATTAAGTTGAGTTATCCCATTATTTGTCCACCATTTACATGAAGTACTTGTCCGGTTACATAACTTGAGTCATCACTTGCTAGATAAACAAAGGTTGGGGCTAGTTCATAAGGCATTGCACCTCTTGCCATAGCAGCATCTGATCCTAGTGATGGAATTTTTTCTTTTACCCAACAGGCTGGTTGCAAAGGCGTCCAAAAATAACCTGGAGCGATAGCATTAACTCTAATATTTTTTAAAGCTAAGTTACGAGCTAAACTTCTAGTAAAACCTACAATAGCTGCTTTTGTAGTTACATAGTCTATTAATTGAGGTTCACCATAAAAGGCGGTTACACTTGATAAATTAATAATTGAAGATCCATTTTTTAAATAAGGTAATACTTCTTTAGTAAGGTAAAATAAACCATAGACATTTACCTTCATTGTCCAGTCAAATTGTTCATCAGAAATACATTCTAATTTATCTTGTTGATACTGAACGCCAGCATTATTTACTAAAATATCTATTTGACCATATTTATTTAAAGTTTTTTGAACTACTTCTTTACAAAAATCATGATCAGATAAATCACCTTTTATTAAATAACAATCTCCTCCTAATCCTTCAATATAATTTTTTGTATCTTGGGCATCCTTATCTTCATCATAGTAAACAATTACAACTTTTGCTCCTTCTTTAATAAATGCGATTGAACATGCTCTACCTAAACCACTATCTCCTCCTGTTACAATTGCAATTTTACCATTAAGTTTTCCACTCCCTGTATAATCAGGATTATCAAATACTGGTAGTGGATTCATAACATATTCCATTCCCGGTTGATCATTTTGCTCTTGTTCAGGGGCTAATATATTATAAACTGTGCTTTTAATTCCAACTTTATCTAGATACTTATAATAATTATTCCCAAATTTATAATCAAAATCCATTTTAAAAAATCCTCCATATTAATATATGAGAATAGTTTTAATTGTGATATCTATAACTAAACATATCCTAAGATATGGATTCTGGTAGTTAAAAAAATTAAATCATTATAATAAAAATATTTTATTTATTTTCTATTTTTTGTTTTTCATCAATGTATTTATAGTTTAATGCATTATAACCTGAAACTGCTGATTTTTTTGTGGCTTTTTCATAAGAATCTCTTGCGTCTTTTGCCACTTGCCCTCCAAGTTTAGCTACTTTCATATTTTCCTTAAAGCCTTTAGGATTTTCAGTTCTAGCAATATCGCGAGTTGCTACTTCACCTAAATTAGTTAAAAGGGCTTCAATATCAGTCATATTATCCCTTAAAGATTCTTTTCTTAACCCTTTATATGTTTTATATTCTGATGCTTTCATTCCTGACCAACTACGATATATTTCATTTGTAAGTAATGCGTATTCAACTGGCTTTTCAATACCACCATCTTTCCAAATATCAGTTAGTTTAAATCTATCCACTATTCCAACTAATCTTTGTTTTATCCATTCATCACTATAACCTTTATTACGATAATAGTTTACAACTCGATTAGCAGCAACTTCTGGATCAAACACTTCATCAATTCTTTCCTTACCAAGTTTAGCTAACCAAATTTTAAATGGTTCTGCTTTAGGACTAGGAACTGACTCAATAAGTCTAAATATTCCTTCGGTATCAAGAGTATCAGTATGATAAAACTTACCATCTTTTTTAGATTTTAATCTCAGTTGTACACAGTTCGTGTACAACTCACTTCCTTCATTATTTAATCTACTTTTTAACATATTCCAGTAATTTCTAGGATTATTACTATCTGTTAGAACGCCAATAACATCTACTACACTAAAATAATATTCTTCTTTTTCACTATCCCAAATACTTCTTATTTCTTTTCCTTCAAAAAGATTGGATATTGTTTGTAATTTTTCTTGATTCATATCTTTAATCACCTAAAATATATTATAGCATAGTACATATGTTTGCACAATAATAAAATGCTATTTTAAATTATTTTTGCTATAACTAAATGTATTCTAAAATTCATAATATTATTTAAAGGAGGTTTATGCTAGCTTATTTATTAGCAATTTTTAAAAGTTTAATATTTTTTACAGGATCATATTCTAATACAGTTTTTCCTGATACTTTACCTAAAGATGAAGAAGAAAAAGCAATTGAAAGAATGCTTATGGGAGATATGAAATCTCGTAGTAAATTAATTGAGCATAATTTAAGATTAGTTGCTCATATTGTTAAGAAATATGAATGTAAAGAGTATGATATTGATGATTTAATTAGTATCGGTACAATTGGTTTAGTTAAAGGGATAGACTCTTATAGGCCTAGTAAAAAGACAAGACTTACTACTTATGCCGCTAGATGTATTGAAAATGAGATATTAATGCATTTTAGAAGCAATAAAAAACATCTTAATAATGTTAGTTTAAATGATTCAATTGGATATGATAAAGATGGTAATGAAATTAATTTAATAGATGTTTTAAAAAGCGAAGATAAAGATATGTCTGAGGAAGTAGATTTACAAAACAATATTGATTTATTACTTAAATATTTAAATTTGTTGTCTGATCGAGAAAAAGAAATAATTATTAAAAGATATGGCTTATTTGAAACTAAAGAACAAACCCAAAAAGAAATAGCTAAAGAAATGAAAATATCTAGGAGTTATGTATCACGTATAGAAAAAAGAGCTTTAACCAAAATATTAAGAGAATTTATCAAAAATAAAAGCATTTGATACTTTCTATATACTGAAAATGAGATTAATTTTTAATTGATAAAATTATGTTAGGAAGTTGGTCTTATGAATAATAAAGAAGATATTAAATATATTTATGGTTTAGTTTCTAAAAGGATTAAATTATTTAGAAATTATAGAGGTATAACTCAAGAAGAGCTTGCCGATAGAACTACATTTTCAAAGGGATTTATTGGCAATATAGAAAGTGCTAAAACGGAGCAAATTTTTAGTTTAGCAGTACTTTATTCTTTTGCTAGAGCATTAGATATACCAATGGAGTTATTTGTTAAAGAAAATATTGATGAAGAATTAAAAAAATTAGGAATTAAAACTTGTTCCTAATTTTTATTTACATATCTATATGTTCAATATCATCAACTAATTCTAATTGATTTTCTAGAATCATTTTTAATCTTCTTTTAAAGGTTATAATATTTCTTTTTAATTTTTCATTTTCTTTTGAGGTTTCATCAGCTTGCATTAAAGCTTCATTGACAATACGAGATGCATTTCTTTTAGCATCATTGATAATTCTAGCAGCATCATCACTTGCCATTTTTCTTACTTGGCTAGATGTTTCTTCTGCCATTAAAATGGTTTTATTTAAAGATTCTTCTAAAGATTGATACTTGATTAAAGATTCTTTTAATTTGTTTATTTCAGCATCTTTAGCTTTTAAGCTTTCAAGCATACTTTCAACTTCTTTAATGCAGTCTGCTACAAATTTATTAACTTCTTCTTTTTTATAGCCTTTAAAGCTGGTACTAAACCTTTCCATATTATCACCTTTCTAGTGATTAAAATTCAATTTCGTCTTCGACTTTTGCTTTGGCTGATACTTGTTCTTGATCAGTCATTTTTCCTTGTACACTAACATTTTTTGGAGTACATAAATAAATACCATTACCTAATTTTTGTAAATCTCCACCAATAGCATACACGCATCCAGTTAAAAAATCAATAATTCTTTTAGCTTGATCAGATGTTACTCTTTTTAAGTTAACAACTACACTATTGCGTTTTTTTAAGTGATCAGCAATAGTTTGACTTTCTGAATACGCTCTTGGTTCAATTAGTATCATTTTACTTCCATTTTTAGTTTCATCTTCTTTATAATTTTTCTCACTAACTGAATAAAATTCTTCTTCTAAACTGCTGTCTTCTTTAATTTCTTCTTCTCCAAATAATGCTTTTTTTATATTAAGTGCCATAGGCCTCCTCCTTATTTTCTAATAATATCTTATCATAAATAATAAAAATATTAAATAATAAATTAACTTGCACTAGTAAACATCATTAAAATAGATACAACAAGTAATATCATGATACCTGCTCCAGTGGATACTAACATTACCATCGTTTTACTTTCCATTTTATCTAGTCTATCTTTATATCTAGTTTCTCTAGCTTTTTGTTGTAAATTAGAAATATTTCTAGAAAATGTTAATAACTGTTCTTGTTTTCTTTCTTGACTACCTAAGCTTAAACGATATAAAAGTCTCATCATACGCATAGAATCTCTTACTGGATAATCTCTAGCAAATTGCATATATGGTTCAATAGAGCTATCTCCGGCATTAATTCTTTCAATTAATTCTCTAAGTCCATTTTTAAATATTTCTGGAGCTTCATCTATTGATTTACCAAGGGCTACTGGTACTGTGTAATGTTGAACTAGTATTTCTAGGTTTTTTAAGTAATATGGTAATAACATATCTATTTGATGCAAATGAGCTTTGTAGTAACTTTTTAATTGGATGTATGATAGTTTATATACTCCATAACCTGCAATAATTGCAAGCAATATATTTACATAGTTTAAATCTGCAATAAACAGTAAAATCATTACAAATATAGTCATCATTCCGTTACGTAATCTTATATTAAATAATTTCTGAATATCAATTGAATCTCCATATTTTGCTTTAGCATAAAAATCAAAATCACTTTCTTTTAATTTCATGAAAATATCTTGATAATCATTTACAAATTTATTAACACTAACACTGCCATTATATTGTAGTAAAAAGAATAATAATACTCCTAAAATTATAATTTCAACAAACATTATTATTCACCCCCAGTATCTTCGTTATAGTATTTTTCTCCACTCATTAAAAAGTAGGAATTTACTACTATAATTGCATGTAATATTACTTTTACATACCATCTATTTAACATTGAAATATAGTTTTCTGTACCAAGTAAAAACTGAGTAAGCATAACAAGTAGATATAGAGCTAAACCAAAAGTAATAAACTTTTTATGGAAGGCAGCTCTATCCATTTTATCACGATATACTCCTTCTACTAACATATCAATGTCTAATAACATATTTTCTAATGACTCACCGGAATCTTTAGCACCTTCTTTAGTAATCTGTAAAAATAACTGATGCATATTTTTAACCATATAATATGGATATTTACCATTAAAGAATTCGATAGATTCTTCAATGGTACCATTTTCATAACTCATTTCAATCATTTTTTTAACATCAGATAATACTGGATCTTCTAATACTCCAGAATCTCTTACACCTTCTAGGGCTTTTACAAAACTTTGGGTAGTATTAAACTCCATAATAACATTAGTGGTATATACTTGAATTTGTTCAAATATAAATTCACTATAGACTCTTTGACATCTTAAATAAGCTAAATATGGTATAAAGGCAATAGCAACAATAGCATAAAAGATTGACCAAATAATACTATAAAAATATAAATAAGCAATACCAGCACCTGCTACACCAAAAATAACTACTTGAATAGCGTATTCTTTAGCAGTGTATTCTTCACCCAATTCTAATGATTTTTCTCTTACGGTTTTAAAGCTATAAGGAGCATATTTATCATATACACTAGTAATTTCTTTTACCATAAATTTATATACATTTTCGCCATTATTTTTGCGATATATTACAATAAATAATAATATAAGTATAAATATAATAAATTCAATGTACATAATAATTCTCCTTTCATATATTAATTATTATTTTCTTTTAATTCTTCTTTTTTACCATTATTAACATACCCTAATTTAAAGGTATCGGCAGGTAATATAACGCCTTGTAATTCTAAATATTCTAATAAATACTTAGTAGGATTTTTTAAACTTAATTTTCCATCTACTGTTTTACGGTAAATAACATTTGAACATGGGTTATTATCTTCATCAACATAAAATTCACATACTTCCATGATTTCTCTTTGAAATCTACCTAATGTTTTACTCATGTAACCTTTAACGCAAACTCCTATTTGAACATATCTATGGATGGTAGATAAAAACTGGGTTACATCTTGATTTGATTCTAATAAAGAATACATACGCATTGGGATACTTTCAGCTTTGTCTGCATGAATAGTTGATAATATATTGTGTCCTGAAGATATTGAGTTACGTACAGCCATTACGGCTTCAGCTGAACGAACTTCTGATAGTAAAATCCATTTTGGGTTTTGTCTCATACATGTTACTAAGACATCTGTGTATGACGCAATATTGTTGGTTTTTATTGCTACAATATCTCTTTCTGGGAATATGCGATCTAAATGTAATTCTAAAGTATCTTCAATAGTAATTATTTTTTCGTTTGATTTAGTATGACTAGCTAAGTATTTAACTAATTCAGTTTTACCTGAACCAGTTTCTCCAGCTACGATAATATTGCAGTGCCCTTCAACACATTTCATTAAAAAATCATGAATTTGAATATTACAATAGTTTTCATTTAATAATTTTGCTTTATTTAATCTGATTTTTGCTGGTGTTTTACGTATAACACAGCTAATTCCGTTTGTACTTATTGAATCATGAATAAAATTCAAACGTAATTCAGCACTTTCAGCATCTAAGAATGGATGTGCCATATTAAATGTTTTTCCCATGACATTAGAGCATTGAAAAGCAAGTTTTTCCATTAGAGCATTATTGATATCTGGTCTTTCAACTTTATAAACTCCTTTATCCAAAGTTTTTAGGTAAACATTACCTCCATTACTATAGGAAATATCGGTAATATTATCATCACTTAAAAACTCATTTAAGGGACCAAAATCTAATTGTGAAAATAAATTATCATTCATATGACTACCCCTTTTTATTAATTATTATTATTGATTCAAACAGCTTTGATCAACTGAAGTTGAAACATCATAAGATAAATCAGATTTTGAGTTAATTAAATCAATTATATCTTGACTTGCAACTTGAGTTGCTGAATGATTTTCTGTATATTCTTTATTCCTTGGAACTGGGAATATTTTAATTGAGTTACTATTTATATGATCTGCTCTGGTTAAAAGAATAAACATATCATTTGGAACTGAAAATATTAATTCAGCAGGTACCCCACTTGTTGATCTAGATGAAAAAACTGGTATTCCGCTTGAATCTCTAACATCTCTTACCTTAATACTTTCGATTAATTTAGCAACTATAACTTTTCCACTATCACTTACTGCAGACATAAATAAATCTATGTAATCATCTGGCATTATTGCATTAGCATATGTTGAATGCAAATCTACTGGCAAACTGTATAATGTATGGCAATTTTCAATGTTTTCAATAATATAATTAGGTCTTTGTTCAGCTGTTGTTAATTGACTGGTATAGAATAATCCTCCTTCAGGGATTTTAGTATCATATGATACATATTTTCCAATTACTTGATTAGCAGAAGTTACTAGTCCACTTGATTGGTCAACAAATGCTTTGCTAACCTTTATTGATCCGATTTGTTCTCTAGTAATTAAAGTATTACCTGGAATTGCTTCCTTGGCAAAAGGAACTGATTGTGGTTCAACAGCCTCTTTTACACGCCAATTATACCCTATATATATAACTGCTATACCTACAATTACTCCTAAAATTGTAACAGTATTCTTGTTTCCTAAAAATCTTTTAATAGATATTCCAATATTTCCCACTATAAATCCTCCTCTATTCTATTTAATAGTATAACATATTTTTTTAAATAATTTCAATATAAAAGACTATTGAATATTCAATAATCTTTTATTCGTCTATTAAATCACTAATATAGACAATTTCTAAATCTAATTTATTTATTTCTTTTAACAGTATTTTTAAATTTTCTATAGTAAAACTATTTTTTAATAGAATAATATCTCCACTTTCAAGTTTATTAATTACTTCTATAATATTTAAGCTAGTATTTAATGTATCTTTTACTATAAAATATTTTTTCTTCTTGCAATAATCAATATTAGAATAATTTAATAAGCATATTTTACTATTAATCTTATTTTTATTAAATAGTGAATTTAGATCAGATGCTTTTTTTTCATTATTTTCTCCATTTATATATTCCCTTTTAATTTTTAAATTAGTATCTAATTTGGCAATAATATCATATTTAATATTATTTTCATTTAGATAGCTTTCGACTAAATTATTATCTTCTATTATTAAAGAAATAGCTCTTTTTAATTTATTACCTCCAATAATTATTTTATCTTTATTATTATCTAGACTAATTTCAGGTTTAATCTTGTTATATATTAAATAAGTTTCGTTAAATGAACCAAATTCTTCCATTTTTAATAAAGATTTGTGAGGATTTATCTCTTTACCACTTATTCCAGGAATAATGGTATTATCATTAATAATAGCATTAACTGGTTTTATATAATAATTATCTTTAATATCTAAAATATTTTGCATAATTGGATTTTTATTTTCAATGTAGAGCATTATTCTATCTGTAAAATAAAAACTAAAAACAACAAATAATGCAAAGAAAAGATATTTTATTTTTTTCATTATATCACCAGTTAAATATATGCTTATTTTAAAAGATATATTATTCTACTTCATTTATTTCATTAGATTTAGTTGATAAAAAGCTTAGATGTTCTGCGATTACCTCTGTCGCATACTTTTTTTCGTTTTTTTCATTTGTAAAAGCTGATGTTCTTAGTTGGCCTCTTAAAGCTACTAAGTCACCTTTGTGGCAATATTCACATATTCTTGAAGCAATGGCTTCCCATAAAACACATCTAATAAAATCAGCTTCATAGATACCATCAGAGTTTTTATACATTCTTTGAACTGCTAAATTAATATTACACACTTTTTTACCTGATTCTGTTTGATTAACTTCTGGGTCATTAGTTAATCTTCCAATTAGAAAAACATTGTTATACATTTTACCTCCTTTCAACAATTTTCTATCATAAGTAAAAAAGATAATCAAAAAGCTAAAAATAAAAATCTGAGGCAGTTTTTGCTCAGATTTTTATTTTTTCTCTAAGAAGATTTTTAATATTTGAAAGCATTTTTTAACAGATAATTAAAATCATATAGATTTAATTATTTTTTAATAATCTATTTAATTCAACAGCATATTCAAGTGGTAATTCTTTCTTAAAATCAGATATAAAGCCAAGAATAATTAATTCTTTAGCGGCATCTTCATTTAAGCCTTTACTCATTAAATAGAATAGTTTTTCAGCACTTACTTTAGAAATAGTTGCTTCATGTTCAATAGTGCTTGTTTCATTTAGGACCATATTTTTAGGAATAGTGTCACTTTTAGATATATCATCTAAAAGAATTGTGTCACATTTAACAATAGCTTCAGAGTTTTCAGCACTGCTACTTATTTTAACAGTACCTCGGTAATTAGCAAGCCCACCACCTTCAGCAATACTTTTAGATAAGATATTACTCTTGGTATTTTTACCAATGTGAATCATTTTTGCTCCAGCATCTAATCTTTGTCCTTTTTTGGCATAGGCAATGGAAATAGAATTTCCTCTTGAATTATCTCCTTTTAAGATACAAGATGGATATTTCATAGTAACACCACTACCTATATTACCATCAACCCACTCCATTAATCCATTTTCTTCAACAAGACATCTTTTTGTAACTAAATTATAGACATCAGTACTCCAATTTTGAATCGTACTGTATTTGCAAGTCGCATTCTTTTTGACAAATATTTCTACTACTCCGGCATGTAAAGAGTTTTCAGATGTTGAGATGGCTGTGCAGCCTTCAATATAGCTTAATTCTGCTCCTTCATCAACAATAATGATAGTCCTTTCAAATTGGCCCATCGTAGTTGTATTAATTCTAAAATAGCTCTGTAAGGGTCTATCTAATTTAACATTTTTGGGAATATATATAAAAGATCCACCACTCCACATGCAGCCATTTAAAGCTGTATATTTATTTTCATCATATTTAACTAAACTATTAAAATATTCTTTAAATAAATCTGGATATTGTTTTAAAGCTTCATCAGTACTTAAGAAAATAACTCCATTTTCATCTTTTAAATTATGATAAAAAACTTCACTTTCAATTTGATTAGATACTCCGCATAAATAAGTCTTTTCAGCATTAATAACTCCTAAATCATCAAATGTCTTTTTAACATTAGCATCTACTTCATTCCAGTTATCTGTTAAGTTTCCTATTTTTTTATAATAAGTTATTTTATCAAAATCAATATCTATTTTAGGACCAAATGTTGGATTTTCAAGTTCTAAAAATTTATCAAATGATTTTAATCTAAATTCAAGCATCCATTCTGGTTCACCTTTAAATTTAGATACTTTCGTAATATATTCTTTTGTTAATTTCATAATAAACCTCTTAAACAATAAAATTTTAACACTACTAATGATATTTTTCAATTAGGCAGCAAATAAAAATCCCCTTTTATAAGAGGATATATTAACATAATTAGTTATTTAGCTTCAATTATTAATTTAATTGCTGTTTTTTGAATTCCATCAATTGCAATATCAGAAAATGCAGGAGTTATAACTAGATTACTACCAGATGGTGCTACAAAACCTCTTGCAATAGCTACTGCTTTAATAGCTTGGTTTAAGCTTCCTGCTCCAATAGTTTGAATTTCTAGTTTTCCTTCATTTCGAAAAATATTTGCAATTGCACCTGCTACTTTACTGGGATTACTTTTTGATGATACTTTTAATATTTCCATTTTCGCCTCCAGTAAAATATATTCTAATTGTTTGTTTTTATTCTATTTTTCCCATCTGGCAGTAATACCACATGGAAGTATTAATCCATTACTAGCTTTAATACCAAGTTCAGTAGATGTAATAGTTCCCTTTCTATTAATAGTTTTCTTTAAAATATTTTCTAAAACGGTCATAGATAAACCGGTTGTATAGGAATTAATAATGAATAATAATGCATCATCTGAAAGTAATGAGGATGTGTCTAGAACTAAATTATATAAATCTTTTTCTAACTGCCATACTTCATTTTTGGCACCCCTACCAAATGATGGAGGGTCCATAATAATTATGTCGTACTTATTTCCTCTTCTTATTTCTCTTTTAACAAATTTTCTAACATCGTCAACTAAGAATCTTATTGTTTCATTTTCTAATCCGTTTGATTTAACATTTTCTTTAGCCCAATCAATCATACCTTTAGATGAATCTACATGAGTTACAATAGCACCTTCTTTTAAAGCCGCAATACTAGCAGCGCCAGTATAAGCAAATAAGTTTAATACTTTAACTTTTTTATTAGTATTCTTTATTCTATTTCTTATAAGATTCCAATTATAAGCTTGTTCAGGAAATAAACCAGTATGTTTAAATCCCATAAGTTTTAAATTAAATACTAAATCTTGATAATGGATTTGCCAAGAAGATGGAATTTTTTTATAGGTTTTCCACTCTCCTCCTCCAGTATTACTTCTATTATACTCAGCGTCCACTTTTACATTTACTTTATCTGGCCATATAATTTCAGGATCTGGTCTTTTTAAATATATATTATTCCATCTTTCATATTTATAGCCGTTATCCATTCCTAAAATTTCATATTCATTAAAATCTTTTATTGTTTCCATAAACTTAACCTTCAATCTTTTAAAGTATTTTACTATTTTTATATTTTTTTAGCAACCTAACGTATAAAGAAAAAGAATTATTTATTAATAATCCTTACTTTACATCACTAATATTTATTTTGTTTCTTACTACTAAGATTCTAATACCATCTTCTGCTAAATTAAGTAATCCATTTATTACAAAAAAGAATCCTAACATTAATACTTCTACAGTTTCACTAAAATATAAATTTATACTTGTAAGTAGTCCTAGGGTTAAGAATAAAGAAAAAGTGATTAAATTTACATAAAACATACCATTTTCTTTATCGTGATAATAGTCTAATTTTATTAATTTAATAATAGACATTATTCCTACCCATGATGCTAGGGTTATACTTAGAACCATTGGTGAATCATAATTTATATATTTAAATCCACTAATAGCAGCAAGAGCACATGCAATGGCGGTATAAATATCTTCATGGTCTTCTGTTTTAGGAGTTATTATGACTTCAATTATTTTAATTAAAGAGTATATGGAAAAAATAACATATAGTAGCGTATTAGGTTTCATATATCCTAATAAAGGTACTACTAGCATTAAAACTCCCATTAATACTAAAACTCCTGATATAATTAAGTTTGTTTTATCCTTTAATTTAATAACTCTTTTTGCTTGTCTCATAAGAATCACCTTCTATTATAATAATAGAATAATGACTTTTATTTGTCAAACAATTTTTATAATGATATAATTTATTTATAAATTTGTCCTCGTAACTCAGAAGGATAGAGTAATCGCCTCCTAAGCGATAAGTCGGCAGTTCGACTCTGCCCGGGGACGCCATATGAATATTCTCTTGCTTATGCAAGGTTTTTATTTGGCTAAAAAAGGCTGCCTTAAATGATTAGATTTTGTCCTTTCTATATAACTAACTTTAACTTTATAAATTGGTTTTATATAATTAGCTTTATCATCGTAATCAATAAAGGGATTTTTAATTATTTTACTGTTAATTATTTTTAAATATAGTTTGTTTTTCTTACTTAAACTCATACTTCCAACATAATGAAATTTATTATCAATATACTCTCCTAATAAAACTGATATTACAAAGTTACTTTTTTTAATATTATATCCGCCGATAAAAAAATCTTCTGTTTTAAAGTTTTTTATTTTAATCCATTCAGCACATCTAGTATTTATATAATACTTACCTGTTTTTCTTTTTGCTACTATACCTTCTAAATTAAGTTTTTTTATTTTATTAAATAAATTTACTCCTTCATTTTGAATGTTAAAACTTTTGATAAATAAATTATCATCTTCGTACTTATTTAAAAATTTTTTTCTTTTAATTAATGATAAATCAATTAAGTCTTTATCTTCGTATAAAATATCAAATGCTATAAAATTAATAGGTTCTTTAATAGATATTTCTTTTATTCTATGTTTATTTTTTAAATGAATTCTTTCCTGTAATTTACTAAATGATGGGTATCCATTAATAGTGCTTATTATTTCACCATCAAAGATAACCTTCTTATTTACTTTATTTTTTAATGCTTCTAATTCTGGAAATAAATAGGTCATATCATTTAGGTTACGATTAATAATTTTGATACTTTTGGGAGATAAATATATTAAAACTCTAACTCCATCATATTTTATTTCAAATAAATAATCGTTAGAATTAAATGGTTCATCTATTTCGGATAATAACATCGGTTTAAAAGATGATGACCAGAGACTCATTTTGCTTCCTTTAAACTAAGTTCTAATGCTTTCATTAAATCACTAATTTGTTTGGTAGATTTCTTTTTTGTGCTTTTTATTTCTTTACCATTTAATTTATCGTCTATCGCATGTTTTATTCTTTCTTGGTATTCGTCTTTGTATTTTTCCGGCTCAAATTTACCACTTAATGACTCAATTAATCTTACTGCCATGTCTAATTCCTTTGGTTTAATTTCTTTGTTTAAAGAGGTTTCGGGAATAATTATTTCTTCATCAAAATATAAAGTATTGAGTATTACTCCATTATCCTTAAATCTTAAAATTCCATAATAAAATTTAGAACCGATTATAGTTTTGCATAACGCTACTTTTTTAGTTTTTCTTAAAGCCTCACAGAATAAATTATAAGATTTGCTTTTTCCTTCTGCACTTAAAAAATAGCTTTTTTCAAAGTAATAAGGATCTACTTCATTAGAGTTTATAAATGAGATAATTTCTATTTCTTTTTCATTTATTAATTGTAATTTTTTTAATTCTTCTTTCGTAAAGGTTAGAAAGTCGTTATTATCTACCTTATATCCTTTTATAATATCTGTTTCCTTTAAATCTTTTTTGCAATGAGGACAATATTTAAGATATTTTATTTGATGTAAACATTTTTTATGAAGTTGATTAAATGAAGTATCATTATTTTTAATAATAGGATTCATTTTTATTGGTATATTTACTAATGAAAATGAGATATTACTTTTTATATTGGGCATTTTTTATCACCAATAATAGTTTAAACTTATAATATATTTTTATACAAAAAAAGAAGAAACTAATCTTCTTTAAAAACATTCTTAATTTCATCCAAACCAAATGCAACATTTGATACGATAGTTTGAATTAGTAATAAGCTAGGTATTTCAATTTTTTGATCTATTTGTGTAAATCCTTCAGCCTTAGCATCATTTAAATCCATAAATAAATAATCTACTTCTTGTTTATCTAAAAATTTAATAGCCTTTTCAGTATTTTCTTCGTCTTTAAGGCCTACTAGTAATAATTTTTCTTCTATTGGTGGTAAGTCGGTTTCACAGCAATCGCATTCACAGTTACATTCACAATTGCATTCATCACCACATGTGCATTCATCACCACAATTGCATTCATCACCACATGTGCAATGACACTTTTCTTCTAATTCATTATTTTCCTTTTTCATTTTGACTCCTTATAAATAAAATATTGGCTGCCCAAGTTGGATTCGAACCAACGAAATATAAGATCCAGAGTCTTATGCCTTACCGCTTGGCCATTGGGCAATGCCTATAAATATATTAGCATATTGCAAAAGAAAAAGAAATATTAAATACGATTTCTTTTAGGTACATCTTTTTTATGGGCATTCATTAAGTCTAATTCAACAATTGAATCACATATTTTATAATAGTAAAACTTAGTAATGTTTTCATAATTTCCAGTTATTATAGCATCAATTAATGAGGTGCGATAGATATCTTTTTCTTCTGAACTAATATAAATTGGAGGAATTCCAATTTTGCCTAATAATAGATTTAGAAGTGCTCTAAAGGTTCTTTTATTTCCATCAATGAAGGGTTGTAATTTGATTAAGTCTACTACTACCCTAATTGATCCATCTATATAGTCCAATATATTATTCTCATCAATATCAATCTTTTTATATAAATAATGTTGAAATTTTGCTCTAGCTACATCTGCTGGTGGCACTTCATAATCCACATCTTTAAGTCTAGCATTTCCAGTTCTTAATTTACCACCAAATTCAGGATGTGGGCACGCCGCATAAAGCATACAATGGAGTTTTAAGCTTTCGACAAAAATATTAATTTTTTCATTATTAAAATCATACTTTTTCAAATAATCATATATTAAACCTAAACCTATTTTTTCTTCTTTAGTAACGTTTGGCTCAATGATTGATTCATTTTCAATAAATAGTCTTTTATAATCATGAACCATTACTTTATATTCACAAGATTTAACATAATAGTAATATAAAGTAATGATATTTTCCGGTATGTAATCATTTTCGAAACATAATCTGTTTTCCAATCTTTTCTTTTTATATTCATCTTGTAAAATAAAGATTGCATCTTTAGCCATTCCATGTGAAATATGAAGATCATCGGGTTTAGTAAACATTAATTCTTCTCTCATATATGCCCCCTTTTTTAAAGTGTAGTATACCATGAAAAAAGTAAAAGTCAATGACTCTTACTTTTCAAATAATACTATTTCTTTTTGTTTTAGTGATTTTTGAACATCAATAACCCTTTGATTAGATGAACCGCGCCATTTTAATCTAAAATCATGTAGTTCATCAACATATTGACCATCTACTAGAACATCAATGTATTTAAGTACATCTTTATCTTTTAGGTCTCTATCAAATAGAAAACCTGACCATACCCATAAGTTTTTATTCGGATATCTTTCTTTAAAAGCTTTAGCAAGTTTGGTTGTTCCTTCAATATTTCTTGGATGCATAGGTTCTCCGCCTAATATAGAAAGGCCTGCAACGTACTGTTCATTACATAAATCTAATACATGATTAATAACTTCATCAGTTAGTTCTTTACCTTTTTCAAAATCCCATGTTTCTTGATTGAAGCAATTTTTGCAGTGAAAAGCACATCCTTGCATGAATACGGAAACTCTTACTCCTGGACCATCAGCAATATCCATTTTTCTAATACAATTATATCTCATAATTAATCTACTTTGTTATCAATGTGTAAAACTCTTTCTTTAATCTCTTGAGTACGACCTTTATTCCAGAAGTTAGAACCAATATATCCACAAGTACGTCTTGCAACATTTAGTTTATCGTGATCACGATTACCACAATTAGGACAATACCATTCTAAGTTTTCGTCTAATAAGATTTCTCCATCATAATCACAAACTTGGCAATAATCACTCTTAGTATTTAATTCTGCATACATAATATTATCATAAATGAATTTAATAACATCAATTACAGCTGGAATATTATTTTGTAAGTTAGGTGTTTCAATATAACTAATTGCTCCACCTGGAGATAGTTTTTGGAATTCACTTTCTAATTTCAATTTGGTAAAAGCATCAATTTCTTCAAATACAGGAACATGATATGAATTAGTAATATAATCACGATCAGTTATTCCTTTAATTACACCAAATCTTTCTCTTAAGCATTTAGCAAATTTATATGTAGTACTTTCAATTGGAGTACCATAAACTGAATAATCAATATCTTCTTCAGCTTTCCATTTTTTACAAGCATCATTTAATCTTTGTAAAACTGCTAAACCAAATTCTTTGCCTTCACCATTATCAGTGTGAGAGTGTCCAGTCATATATTTAACACATTCATAAAGGCCAGCATAACCAAGTGATATAGTTGAATAACCATGATGCAATAAATCATGAATTGATTCACCTTTTTCAAGCCTTGCTAGTGCTCCATATTGCCATAAAATAGGAGCAATATCGCTAGTTACATTTGATAATCTTTTATGTCTTATTTGTAATGCCCTGTGACATAATTCTAATCTTTCATCAAGAATCTTCCAGAAGTCATCCATATCTTTTGATGATGATAAAGCTACATCAGGTAAATTTATAGTTACTACTCCTTGATTAAATCTACCATAATATTTTCCTTTACCAGGAACATAATTTTTAGCTTTAGCAATATTACCTAAGCTAATAGATCTATCTGGCGTTAAGAATGAACGGCATCCCATGCATGGATAGCATTCTCCCTCACCAAATTCATTTTTCTTAAGTTCTAACATAACTTTTTCAGAAATATAATCTGGAACCATTCTTTTAGCAGTACATTTAGCAGCTAGTTCAGTTAAATACCAATATTTAGAATCTTCATGAATGTTATCTTCTTCTAAAACATAAAGAAGTTTAGGGAATGCTGGAGTAATATAAACTCCTTTTTCATTTTTCATACCAAGAATTCTTTGCTTTAGAACTTCTTCGATAATCATAGCAAGTTCTTCCTTATATTCTTCAGTTTCGCCTAAATACATACAAACTGATAAGAAAGGCGCTTGACCATTAGTTGTTGTCATTGAATTTATTTGATATTGGAATGTTTGAACTCCATCTGTTATTTCTTTAGCTAAATCTTCTTTAGCATATTTTTCACAGTCAGCTTTGCTAAATTTTCTTTTCTTATATTTATCTAAATATCTATTATAACTATCTCTTACGAATGGTGCTAGATGTGTAAGTGTAATTGTGCAACCACCATATTGACTTGATGAAACTGCAGTAATTAGCTGAGTGGCAATAGTTACAGCTGTTAAGAATTTATGTGGTTTTTCAATCATTACTCCATTAATATTTGTACCATTTTGAAGCATATCTTCTAAATTAATTAAATCACAGTTATGTAAAGCATTTTGAGCAAAGTAATCAGCATCATGGAAATGAATAATTCCTTCGTCATGAGCTTTAACAATATCTTCTGGTAGTAAGAATCTTCTTGTAATATCAGTTGATGTGATACCGGCTAAGTAGTCTCTTTGAACTGTAACAATTTTAGCATTCTTATTAGAGTTTTCAGTATTCCAATATTCTGATTCACCATCAATGAGTTCTTTAATAGTTAAATCAGTTGTATTGCTACGTCTTACTAATTCTCTAGTATAACGATATGTGATATATTTTTTAGCAAGTTCAAACTTACCTAAGGCCATAAGTCTCATTTCAATAATGTCTTGAATATCTTCAACTAACATTCTTTTCTTTTTTAAGTTTTCAATGTATTTAATAATGTTTTTGATTTGAATATCTGTTACTCTATCTTCCTCTTCTACTTCTAAATTAGCCTTTTTAATAGCGTTTTCAATTTTTTCTGGCATATAATCTACTATATGGCCATCTCTTTTAATAATTTTCATATTTACCTCTCCACTTCTATGTTACAAGTCAAGTATAACACATCTATAAAAAGTAAAAATGTTGCATTTGCAACAAATTGATATTTTTGATAAAATATTTTTGGTGATATAAAATGGCTAGCCTATTTAAAGGAATTTCTGAAAAAGATAAATACAAACTCTTTACACTTTTAAGAACTCATGTTTACACTTTTGACGTAAATGTAGACATTATTCCTACTATTAAAAACGAAAATATTATTGGGATTATAGATGAGGGAAATGCTGATATTATAAGGATTAATTATAACGGAGATAAAACTTTTATTGAAAACTTGGGTAAAGATGATATTTTTGGAACATTAATATCTGCTCTTTACAATAATGAAATAAGTATTATAACTAAAGAAAAGACGTCAGTTATAATTATTGATTATAAGAGATTAATGATGGAGGATAATATAAATAAAAAGTTTTTTAATATTTTTATGCAAAATTTATTTACTATTTTAAATGATAAAATGAAAGAAAAAAATGATCGAATAAGTATTTTAACAAATAAAACGATTCGTAATAGATTATTAGAATATTTTAGTGTTAATATTACTAAGGGTAGTAAATATGTATATTTACCATTTACTTTTTCTGAATTAGCAAATTATTTAGGGGTAGATAGGTCTGCGATGGCAAGAGAGCTTAAATATATGAAAGATGAAGGATTTATTGAGGTAAAAGGAAAAAGAATCACCTGTCTCTATTTGTGATTCTTTTTATAATTCATTATTTTGGCCATTAAAATTCTCATTTATTATTAAATAATTTGTAGTTAATAGCATACCTGCTATTGAGATACTATTTTTAATTTCTTCAATTAATACTAAAACCGGATCAATTATAAAGGTACTTTGAATATTATTGTATTCTAATGTATCTAAATTATAAATTTTTGTAAAATTACTATTTATTATTTCATTTTTAATTATATTTGCATTTTCTCCAGAGTTTTCCATTATTTTTATAAAAGGTTTTTCTAAGACTTTTTTCAAAATGTTATTTGATATATTTTGACTTATTTTTAAAAATGTTAGGCCTTCTCCTGATACAACTCCATTATTTGCAATATCAAGACTACATAAAGCATCTATGCATCTCATTATTTTTTCTTTTACTTCAGTTTTAGTAGAGGCTGCAATATATATGGTAGCTACTCCTTTATTTAGTTTATTAATACGTTCATTTAATAAATCTTTTTCATATGTGTCATAAGTGTTTTTTAATTCTTTTTTTAATCTTTTAATATATTTATTTAAATTAGGATGATCATTTATAATAATCAATTCATTGGGTTTAATAATTACATTATTAATTGCTTTTAAATTAGAATTATTTATATTATCATAATTTAAATTAAGTATTTCTGAATCACATAGATTACTTAAGTCTTCCATTATTTTAGTTTTTCTAATTCCATAATCTGGTACTTTAAATAAATAAATATTTTTATTAGCTTGTAATTTATATAATAATACTTCTTCGGTTAAAGATTCTTCATAATCAGTTGCTAGTATTAGAATG
>ODAJ011765907.1_pt1 | contig 20760 bp, 40 predicted proteins | sample 1539241 | NCBI WGS metagenome assembly ODAJ01 (sample SAMN02144231, study PRJEB22623) | gut metagenome | biome: sheep rumen | host: Ovis aries | place: New Zealand | reverse complement strand
GACTCATCTATTTTCCGGGGCGGCTCCACTCAACCCCAACCGTCCTGTAAGAAGCCTCACTTTAGCGTCTCTCTTCCGCCACCGCACAACCATTTCACTTTTGGAAACTGTTCGGAATTTCCGAACAACTCGCTTTAATGTCGCTTTAAGTCACTTTAAACATCTTCCACATCGTTCTCTTACACTCATCGCAAAGGCAGAGCGATGTTCCTCGATAATATCCTGTGACTACGCTCCCGATTCTTATACGTACCATTTTTTTGTCTTCACTGCTGTCCTTAGAGCATGATGCGCATGTGCCAAACTTATTTGCTCCTTCACAATCAGTGAGGTATTCAATCGCTATCATCTTCCACCTCAATCAGTGGGCAGGCTTGCGGTCTGCCGTTCCCATCGTAAATCCACTCTTTAGGCTGAGTGTCGTCCATGCAGTGGCACATAAGGTTGCACAGTTCCGTCCGCCCTCTTTCCGGATGCGGTCTGCACTCGTACCAACAGCAATCATCACAATACTTCGGAATTTGTCTCATTGCTGTTGTCTTAATCGCAATCATCTTCCAACTCCAAAATTGATCATCGGCGAAAATCCAAGTTCCAGGCATTTTGTAAAGGCCTTATCTTTAATTTCCTGTGGAATGTTTGTGCACTGCTGAACAGCTTTGTAAATTCCTGCTGCGAACACTTTTTCATCTTTCGGCATCCGCACCCCGTACTTCCGACAGTATTTACGCACCTTGACTGTACTACCGGTTTCCACAAAGTCGATAAAGGCCGAATCACGATCATGAACAAATTTTGTTGTATTCATTGTTCACCCCACCACCATACAGGCGATTATGTCCATGCTGTAAAACGCAATCCATGCGCCGTGTTTCTTGACCACGAACAGGTTGTCATTAACCTCGTAATCATCCCAAAATTTCTGAGGGATAACGTCACATTTTCCGTCCTTGAAATAGATTCTGATTGTCTGCTTTTTAGGTTTATTCTTTTTGCTCATTCTTTATATCCTCTTTCATCACAGTCCATGCAGGCGTGATAATCTTTTCCACAATCGGAAAACACACATGTTGTGCATGGAGACCAGTTATCATTAAGTTCCTTTGCTTTTTTCTCTGCCCATATGAAGCAATCGTAAACGTGTTTCCATTCATCGGTAAGAGTATCTACAACCGCATAGATCAGCATTCCCTTTTTGGTTATTTCGGGTTTGGCTTTATATCTCCCTGACACGTTTCTCCTTTCTGGAGAGGCAGCCGTCTTGCCTCTCCAATCCTGTTATCAGTTACAGCACAATATATGGTTACGCACATCGAAACATCAAATGCGAGGGAGTTCCTCCTTTCTTTTATTTTGCTTTGACATATCGGTGTGACGGCTTTTATCTACCTGTACTCCCGAAGCCTTTATCAGCTCTTTCGCCACCGGTGATCATGTCCACCTGTTCAAATTCCGGCGTTTCGATTTTGGTAATCACCAACTGTGCGATCTTGTCTCCGGCTTTAAACTCTCTGTGCATTCGTGAGTGATTGAAGAGACAAACGGCAATGCTGCCGGTGAATCCGCAATCCACTGTGCCATCAGTGACAATGCCGGATTTTGTCATCAGGCCGGATTTGCTTCTGACTTCGGCCATGTACCCTTCCGGCACTTCGATATGGACGCCGGTATCAATGGTCTTGTATTCTCCTGCTCTGAGGATAAATCTGTACGGTGTCCGCAAATCTGCTCCTGCATCTTTCGGATATGCTCTTTCGGGCATGTATGCCCCAGGATCAAGTTGTACTTTCAAAACCATCTGCCTCCGTTTTTCTATAATTGCTTAACACTCTTTTTATGTCGGCAGGAGTGACGTTTACTTTATTGTCAGCAATCTCACCTCCACATGCCGCATAACCGGCCAAGTCCACAAAAGAATCACCAGAACCACCACCATTTTTGATTCTTGAGATTTTCAACAGGCACATCATCATTGCTACATCCAGTGCCGTGACTTCTGTGTCAAGATAGTCGCTCCAAAGATTGGAGATTAATTCAAAGTTGCTTTCAGGGCTTCCGTAGTCCTGTTCTCTCTGTCCGCAGATGCATTTTTCTGCTTCGTGTAAAATTTCTGCTCTTAACATTGAAACTCCTTAGATCATTACCTTTGTCAAAAATTCCCTGTCGAACCAGGGCATCTGCTTCTCAATCTCATTCTGCAGCATTTCAGCCAGCTCCTTGACTTCGGGATTTGCCGTGCTGTTTTTGTTCCTCAAGCGGTATACATGCGCCCACTGCGCCATATTGCACTTGAAGATAAATGTACTGGGGATGGATTCCATGTAGAGTCCCCTCTTCACATCTCTGTCATCCTTGAGGTCTTCACGTATATAACCATTCACAGTCTTGACATACTTTTTGCCGTCAATCCACATCATCTCTTCCGGCAACTCCATCCTGATGGTTTTAAGGTAAACATCTGTAGGGATGATTTTTCCCCTGTAGTAATCACTCATCTCTCCCTCTGAGAAGTCTGCGAGACGAGTTGAGCTGCGGATGATGCGATTATCAAAACGCTTGGCGTGTGCGTCCCAGTCATCCTGTCCGGCTCTATGGATTCCTTCTACCGTTGCGGAGATGGTGACAAAGTCGAGCATGGTCGTGTGTTTCCATGCGTATTTGCAGAAGGATTCAATGCGCTTTTCTGTGCGCTCAACAATTTTCCCATCACGTTCCCAATCATTGTCATGGCAGTATGACCACCAATCATCTCTGATTTCTTCATCCAGTTCCGGTGTCCATGTCCGCTTGCTCAGATACAATGTCACTAAGCCATCTGCCATTCCGCTTATTTCATTGAGATATACTTTCATTCAAACCTCTCTTTCATGGATAAACAGGATGTAGCTGCTATCCTTGTCTGAGGAATAGACATTCCCTTTCTGGCATTTCCGCATGTGAGGAAATTCTTTCCTGAGTGCGTTTTCTGCCTCTTTGAAAGTGCCGTATACGGCAATAAACTGTTCCGGCTGAAACGGCCTTGCTATTGTGGTTACATAAACCTTGATTCCCTTCATTTTTCTCCTTCGTACATTGTTTGCTGAATATTGTTATAATCCACTCCTAACACATCATAGGATTCACGGAAGAAATCTATGCTTGCTTTTCTTTGCAGATCAGGAAGTAAAGATAATTCTGTTTCGATGTGTCTCCCATAAGGACAACCGGCACAACCTGTGCGCTCCAGGTATTGATAGCATTCGGGGATTGGGATTTGATAAACTTTGTAGACCAGATCAATCATTTCATCTGTCCAGTCATAAAGCGGAGTAAAATCTCCATTCTTTTTGAGACAGGAAGTATATTGGTCTTCTCTTGTCTGACTTTCCGCTCCCCTTACCCCCATGATTGCTTTTCTGTGGTTCTTCCTGCCCCACGCCTGCATAGCTTTTTCTTTGTTGTAAACACAACATTGTCGGCTGATTCTCGGAAGATTTCCTGATAGCAACAGATTTCTGGCTTTTTTGCTTAGATTGTATTTTGGATTATTTCCCATGATGTAATCCATTGTGTTTTTTGACCGATTTCCTTTTTGATACCGGTCAATGTATTCATCATGTTGTTTGGTAAAACATGGAGTCCCGAACCGCTTTTTGATTTCATCCCTGTGCATGACTGGATGTAAAACAACATCACTGTTTTTTATGATTCTGTTCCTGATTTCGCCAAGTTCAAAACCTGTGTTAACTCCGACAATAACGATTCTGTCCTCTTTCAACCATTCTTTGATGAACCAATAAAGAAGGTGTGAGTCTTTACCACCGGAATAGCTGAGATAGTATTGTTCAGGATTGATTTTGTTCCTGAATCTGTCTTCTAAAAACTTGAGAAAAGCATCTGCTGCTTCTTTCTCTGTCACGCCACCACACTACGCATATACCGTAGTATGGATCATTTGTCATTCTGGCATGTAGGGACGGAAGTTATTACCGCTGTCCATTAGACTTTTCAAGGCGAACCGTCCCGATCTCTGTCAACCATTCATCAAATTTTGCGCTGATGGTTCTGAATCATCAGCAACCGGATTTATCCGGTATTTCAGCGTTCTTCCTCTCTTTTGTCTACTTCATAAGGCATATTCATAACCCTCTGTCCCTCAACTTGTAGTAACGATCACGGATTGAACCGGCCGATCTGCCCATTTCTTCACCCATTCTTTTGTAGGTATATCCTGCTTTTTTCATCTCAATGATTGACCTGTCCTGTTCAGGCGTGTATGTAACCGGCCTTCCGTATATTCCGTTGTTGCATCCTCTTCTGATGATTTTTCGCCTCTTCTTCGGTGGTTTTTCCATTGGGTACGGTTTCGGCTTCGGCTTGTGCGGAATGTAAGATTCCTTGAGTTTTGTTGCGTCTATCAGTACCCTCATTCAATATGTCCTTTCTATGTCTGCCGGATAACACTGCATTCCGACTTCCACGAACTTACAGCCAACCTTGTGTTCATATCTGTGTCTTCGTGTGTTGTATCTCCATCTGTGACCGCTACCAGGGATGTACCACCAGTAGACTTCCCATGTCACCGGATTGATCTTCACGTTTTTGGTGCTTTTGGTCACTGCATAACCGTTTTTATCGAAAAGGTAACAAGTATTATCAATGTACCGGTATGCGCTGTTTGTCAGCGACCCTGCCGGATACCAGGCTGTTTTCTTGTGCCTGCCGTAGCACAAATGCCCTCTGTACTTGAAAGCTCCGACCCTGATTTTATTGTTCTTGATGATGAAGATGTCGCCATTCGCATTTTTCACTCTTCCCGAAAAAGTATCGTGCGTTTTAGCAGATACAGGAAGTGTGCACATCAGAAGGCACATCAGAATAATTGTGAGTTTTGTTTTCATGTCGTATCTCCTTAAATTTGGCTGTTCTCGTCCCCTGTGAGCCGTTTTTCTGCTTTTGGCGTGTACTTTATTGCCGGACAGTGAAAACGGCTCTAAGGGGCTTGTGCGCTGTCCATTGGTCAATTAAGATACTCGTCCGGTTCTTCCCAATCTTCCGCAGCGACCATGAGCATCTTTGCCATGCGGATTACATCGGCTTTGCTTGCAGTCATAGGAATATTAATCCTGATCTCTCCACCGCAGTCTCCGGCCGGAAATACGAATCTCTTTACCGGTGCATACTGTCTTTCTTTTTCACCCACCATTCTTACCTCCATCAGTTAAAGGGCAGTTCCTCTGTAAGATCATCAGGAATATTCATGAACCCATCAAGCGGGTCATCCCCTTTTGCGGTTGCAGAGTATTTACCCTGTGCAGTTCCACCCGCTGAGCCTTTACTCTCCGCAAATTCCATTTCCTCCACAACAACCTCTGTCACGTAAACCTTGTTGCCGTCCCTGTTGGTATAGTTGCGTGTCTGTATCCTGCCGCTCAAACAGGTTTTCATGCCCTTGTGGTAATACTTTTCAACGTGCTCTGCCAATTTGCCGAAAGCCACGCAGTTGATAAAGTCCGCAGTTTGCTCCCCATCTTTTTTGAACCGCCGGTCTATTGCCACACTGAATGATGCGATGCAAAGAGCGTTGCCGCCGTCTGTATACCTTACTTCGGGGTCACGGGTCAGTCTGCCCATTCCAATCCATTTATTCATTTACTGCATCTCCTTCCTGATTTCCTGAACTTCGGCTGTTTCGCCGGGGCGTCAAACTGGATTTTGTTGCTGTCAATCCATCCGCCGGTATTGCCCCAATCGTCTGTCCAAAACCGCCCGGTTGCGGGGTCTCTGTGCGTAAACACCATTCGCTGTCCGTATACTTTTCCGGTTCTTTCTTCATGCTTCATATGTAATTCCTCCCGTATCTTTTCATAAACGCCTGCCGTGCATCATCTCGGGTTACATGGTCTGTAATCATTTTTCTGAGCTCCCATGTATCCTGTCCCCATATGTGCAACCACTTCATTTTTTCTTTGTTGAAGTGCACACCGTCCGGTGGTTCGTTGTGACAGGCATGGCATAGATCAACAACAAGGCCATCCTCTTCTGAGTGCTTGCGGTTTGCCGCCCCGAAGATATGCCTAATGATGCCGTTCTGTGTAGGCATATCTGCCACACAGAAAACAGGGTTTTCTTTCCTTCGGCACTTAATCACCCCCTTTCAAATGGCAATTTCCATCTGACCGTTCTCATTCCAGAACGTGACCGGTGCAGGCTGCCTGTCACCTTCTTTGAGGTATCCGCAGTTTGCTTCTACCAGTTTCTGCGCCATGATCGGAACAACACTGTTTCCGATTCTTGCAACCTGTTCTTTTTTCGGATACGGTCTCCACATGTAATCCCTGTCGATGATGTAGTCTTTCGGGAACCCCTGCATGACTTTCAATTCTTCGGGATTGAGCATCCGGAGGAAAATGTCGGAGATTATGTATTTCTCACCTTTTATGTCAATCATGACATTCACAAGTCCGAACCGGTCTTTTGTCGTAATCGTTGCAAGCGGAGAATCAAGTTCCTGTCCGCATCCTACCCCGTAGTATTTGATTAGGAATGCGCTTATCACTCCGAAGTGACCAGGTGACGTTGTGATTGTGTGCAGTGGTTCATCACAGCCCTGTCCTGTACCGGTCTTGTAAAATTTGGTTACAAATGCGGTAACAAGGCCGTAACGGTTGGATGTATCGATTGTCTTGATCGGCTCTGTCAGTTTCTGTCCTCTGCTGTCACCTTCTTTCTGTTCGCCGTGATACTGAATAAGATATGCAATGGCTCTCTTGTCCTTAACGATGTATGGATTCGGATTATCAAGAATGTATTTCTTTATCCCGTTTGCAATCCTTTTCTGTGTCGCTTCGGCAAGAGGTTTCTTTCTGCCGAAAATGCTTTTGCCTAAATCTGACCAGTCAATGTAATCTCCGCATTCAAGCCATTTAGGGGAATGGTCGGGGAAATGTGTCTGTTCTGGCCAGACAATATCTCGTTCATCCCTTCGGAAGATTGCATACCATCTTTTTCTTGTTGTTGGTGCTCCATAATCAGCGGCAACCAACTCTCTGCTGTCGAATCTGTATCCGAGAGCCATCATAGAGGTGATGAATTTCTTGTAATCCTCACCGGATCTTTCCTTGATGGGATGCCCCTTGCTGTCAAGAGGCCCCCACTGCTGTATTTCTTCGACATTTTCCATAATGATCACGTCAGGCAGGATTTCTCTTGCATGTTTGAACACTGCCCACGGAAGGATTCTCAAGCCCTGATTTCTTGGCTGTCCTCCCTTTGCCTTGCTATGGCTTGTGCAGTCAGGAGAAGCCCACATAAGCGCAACTTTTCTCCCTTGCACATAATCTTTCAGATTGACCTTGAAAATATCCTCTGTCAGATGAAGTGTTTCCGGATGATTTGTTTTGTGCATCAGGATTGCTTGCGGATCATGGTTAATAGCTATGTCTGGACTCCTTCCGAGTGCCATCTCGATTCCTACGGACGCTCCCCCACCTCCGGCAAAGCAATCTATAATAAGTTGTCTCACTCTGTACCTCTCATCAGTCTTTTTCTCAATTCTGCCAGATCATCAGCCCTTGACCGTCCAGACGGTTTTGCGGGTTCTTTGGCCTGTTCTTCAGCTTTGTATTCAATGGCTGTATGTTCACTACCTGAAAGTGAAGGAAGAGGCTTCTTTCTCAGACCTTCCGGAACTGACAATTCCTTGCGCTCACGGCTCTGATATACCTCAAACCGCTTGATGAACATCGGCCGTTGTACCGATTCCAGGGAAGCAGTATCAGTGTTTCCCCATGCCCTGAAGGTGGCGTAACCGCCGACACACTGTTTTGTTATTTCCGGCAGGTCATTCCATACCTGTTCTGATTCCGGTGCATACGACATACGCAATGCCCGAAGAAGCTGATCCCACGCCTGCGCTGCCAACATGTCGAATGCAACATCCATATCCTGCGCATATGTCCGCATGTCTGCAATCGTCGGTGCATATCGGTTTGTCATGATGTAATTGTCTGCCGCACGTTTCAGTGTGAGATATGGTATATCCTGCAATCTTGTGTACCAAAGATTGAAACTGTATTCATCAGGAATGAAATTATCTCTCGGATAAGCTGCCGAAAGAGCACGCACAATCGTCCTGAAATCCTGAACACTAATCTTGTTGTTCAAACTGTTTACCCCACTCTCCTATGTCTACGAGTTTCTGTGTGAATTTATTATCTGCCTGTTTGTGGTTGCCGTTGTCGTAGTTTCCTTCATAGACCTTCGCAAAGTTTGAAGGTTTGATGAACCAGTCAAAAGTGATGATCCATCCTCTGTTGTTATCACCTTGCAGAAACTTGCTTCTGCGTATCCTGTCTATGGCTTCGATGATTGCATCTTCACCATACTGTGATATTCTGGCTTTCAACTGCTTTGCCCTGATACTTCCATCAACAATACGCTTAACCTGTGCTATGCCATACACCGAAAGATTATTCCAGGATTCAACGATTTCGGTAAATCGTCCGGTCTCTGCCGGACAATCTAATACTTTAGTATTAGATATATCTATACTATCCTTACCTATACTATCCTTACCTAACCTAACCTTACCTATGCGGTCATTTTGCTGACATGTGTCCGGCATTTGTCCGTCAGATGACGGACATTTGTCCGGCAACTGCCCGACATTTGGTATGATTTTCAGCAACAAGTCTTTGTATAAGCTGTCCTGTTTGCGGTCAGGTCTTATTTTATTGTTTTCATTCCAGTCTGTGATATAGGTTATCAGGTCTTCATTCAGGACTTTTGCAAAGCCTTTTGCGACCAACACCCTTAAATCATCTTCATTGCATCCGACAGTACGCATAACTGGAAATGCTTCAACAACTCCATCATCATCTGCTCTCATTCCGAGATGAAAATATAAAAGCTGTGAGGATAAAGGCATTTTCAGAAATTTTGTGCTGTTGATCAAACGGAGAGAAAACATTCTCCTGCTTGCCAATTACTCTTCTCCTTCCTTCAATGAATACCGGACGATCTTTTTACCGTTTATTGTGGTCACCGGTGTGCTGATGATGTTATATTTCTTCCGCAGTTCCCATATCCTGCCGGACAGTCTGGTCACTCCGTATTTCTGAAATGCTTCCATCGTTGTGATAGAACCGTGCGTCCTGATATGGTGCAGGATCATTTCATTCTGTGTTCCCTTCATTTTTGCCCCTTGCCATTTTGTAGAGCCTTATCCAGTCTTCGAACCTCATGCAGACCATGATTCCTTTTCTGCTTCGTTTCCAAAAAACTGTAGGAATTCCGTCTTTTCTCTTTTCGGATTCTGTAATTGCCTGTTTAAGTGCATCCCAGGCATTCATTCTTTCCTGTGCTTTTGCTTCTACATGGATACCGAGCAGATCAACAACATCTGATTGTTTGTGAAAAACATATCCTCTGTGTGTGTGAAAACCGTGTTCGTTGAACAGCCTGGACAGCTCACGTTCAAATCGAGCGCCCTTCTCCCTGGCTGCTCTACCGGCCTTCTTCATATCTCGCTTTTCGGTTGCCATGCTGAAATCATCCTTTCAATTTGCTCCGGCGTCATAGTTTCGATGCCTTGCGCTTTGCATTCTTCAACAGTTCCGTCAATCAGCTTGCTCATCTCTGCCGTGTTGTAAGTGTGAGAACCACGGTACATCCTGTAGAAGTAAACAGCTTTTTTGTTTTCAACAGCAGTTTTCACCAATAAAAGGTGAGGTTCTTCAAGATTGTAAACATATTCCGGTGGAGCATTTGTCTTATAGATCAGTGGCACTCCATCTTCCAGATACATAATCTGTCCGTAATCTGCTATAAGATGATTTTTAATCTGTGCCATGCTCATAGGTGGATGCATACGCATTCTCAGCTTGTCGCAGAGTGCGTGAAAATAGGCATTTGCATTAAGGCTTCTTTTCAGCTTTTTCTCCGTGATCCTGATAGCAAGCTGTTTGTCTACCAATGATTCAATGTCACCTGGTTCTTCTTCTATGCACAGGGAAATGGTAAATTTACCGTCCATTCCCCTGTACATGTCTTTTATTTGTCCGGTGTAGTCCATGTCTTACCCCTGGCAAAGTTTCTGCCACCATGCCTTGATAATGTCAGGTTTCATGAAGGCAAGCTCCGGAAGGTCTCTCGCCTGATTGGTCTCAAGCAGCTTCGTGAGCATTCCTTCTACCTTTTTGTTTTTGGAGGCAACAGCCATCAGGTCCTTGACCATTGATTCCTCTGTAGGATATGCCGGTTCGCCGGTGCGGTCAGGCTGTGTTTCTTTCTGCTGTTTTCCTCTCTTGACTCCCGAGAGGTCTTCACTTGCGTTCTGATCAGGGTCATCACCTGTCTGAATCTTGTAGGCTTTGAGCAGTGCATATTTATCACCGTATGTCATAGCCTTGCCAGGTGCTTTGTCCTGCGTGTCAACGCCGTCTCCGTATGTTGTTATGTCGATAAACTCGTCCGGCTTGTCCACGTTCACAAACCTGTACACGGTTGCAACCCTCATGAAAAGCTGTTTCCGCTCTCCGTATTTGGTGGAAGATACCATCTCGCCGGAATCAATGATCGTTCGGTTATACGGATATGAATAAACGCCGTGCTTTGCTTCGATAGGCTTTACAGCAGCCAGAACATCAGCTTCACCAACTGCCTTGTAACTGGACTTTCCTGCATCAACACTGAGGTTCTTTGCAACCGTGCTGATCTCCTGTGTGATTGCGCTCATGCGCTGAAAAATGTTTTTCTGTTCTGCCATGTCATTCCTCCGTGAATACGATGCCGGTTGACTCGCATGTGAGCCGGATAAAATCAGCATCTTCTTTGCTGTACACTGTAAACGTCCATTCTGAGGCTGTTCTTGCTTCTTCTACAGGCATTTCATGTGTTATTGGTGTGTCTGTAGGGGTCTGCTGTTCACTGCCCTTTACAGAGGCTTCTGCGGTCTTTCTTGCGTTTTCAAGGTCTTTGTATCTCTGGAGCGCTCCGGTGAGTCCTGAAACCAGGTAAACCGCCTTGCATTCATCAACCCACGGTTCACACATGGTATTGATTGTCTGAAAATCGCTCCTGACAGCAAGAACCTCTTCCTGAATGTCGCAGATGATGTCCTTTTCGGAATATGTCTTGTTGTCCCACTGCGGACGCCTGATCTTCTCAATGGGAAGATATTCTGCATATTCCCCGATGTTTTCATCATAAAGACGCTTGACGGTATCACGCTTCTCCGCTTTGCGCTTCTGCTCGTAGACGTCCATGTGTGTGTTGATGCGGTCGATTTGCTCATCAATGATGCCGGTCAGCTTCTTGCACTCTGCTTCAAACTGTTTGAAGGGCTTTTCATAGTCCTTCTTTGCCGCCTTGCGCTTGTCTTCAATGGCCGCCTTGATCTTGCGGAGAGTCGCAATGTCTTTTTTTCTCTCCGGCAGATTCTCTTCTGTTACTTCCAGTCCGGCATATGCCTGCATCATATTGGAAAGCTCAAGCTGCATTTCTTCAAAATTGCCGGTGATGATTACCGGCTGTTTGATCGTCACCTGAAAATCATTCATTCTTCTTTATCCTCATATTCTGTGCAGTTGTATTCAGCTCTATCGTTATAGTAGTTATAGTTGAGTGATGCGATTCTTTTGACATGGCCGGATTCATATTCCTCGCTGAAAGTGGCATTCATGTAATCGTAGGTATCGCCATTTGCACCTTCGTAATCCGGATGAACCATGATAGACACCGGAACTTCCATTCCATTCCGGTGAAGATAGTCTGCAATGTCGCAGGCTTTTTCATACATATAATCAAGCAGTTTCTTTTCATCTGCTGTGATTGAGCCGGTTGATTTCATCTATGACCTTCCTTTTTCGCAATTCATAGTTGGTGTAATCCTTGCATCTTCCCCTCTGTTCCATACAGATAGAGAAATAATCGCAGGATTCACATTCAATATTGCATCCCTTCTTCGTTGATTCCCTGTTCGATGTAGTATCGGGTCTCTTCCTCAAGGATTCTCTGGATTTCTTCTTCTGTAGGCTCTTCCTCTGTCTTCGGTTCATTCATGCAGTAATTCTCCTTCCGTTTCTTCAATGGCACTGATCACCTTTGCAAATTCTTTGTATCTGGCATACTTGCGCTTGAATGAATTGAGTTCGCAAAGTGCATTCTGCATAACCTGTTTCCAAAGCGTGCTGTCCTCATGTGCCGTTACCACGTTCACGAATGTTGCGGATGCTCTTGTTGATTTACCGGCCACATTGACAAATGCCGGAACAGGCGTGATCTGGATTTCTGACGCTTCCTGCGGAGTGTCGATGTACTGAATTTCAACTTCAATCTGCCCGATGATTGCCGCTGACTGTCTCAGCCGGTACTTTTCTGCGGCAATACTGTCATTCCATTCAAACATGCTGTGCGTATCGGATGTTTCCGGTCTGGAATATTCCAGGAATGATGCACTTGTAACTTTGCCTTCTTTTTCTTCGATGCTTTCCAGTGCCTTTCCTACCACATGAGCAGGTACTTTGTAACTGTATCCGCTTCTATACGAATACTTTTTGCTTTCAAAAGCTGCCATCTTGTCTCCTTTCATTGTTGTCGTTCACGTGCTTGCCGTGCCTTGCCAAGACTAATCTCACCCTTCCGCTCCGTACCATGCCGTACATCACCGTGACTGCCTAACCCCGACATAACCCAACTAACCTTACAGAAACGCACCGTTCCTCACCTTGACTGCCATACCAGACCTCTCCGCACATCACCACGCATCACCTCTCCCTAACGCACCTCGCACTGCCTTGACTGCCGAACCTTACCTTTCCTACCCAAGCCCTGCACCTCCGAGCAATACCATGACTGCCAGACCGCACCTCAACATAACCTAACTGGCCTTTCCTCGCACCACCTCGCCGGAACACACCTCGACTGCCCTACCATACAGCACATCAACTCACCCCACCAAACAATGCCTTACCTTACCAGAACTGCCATGCCTCGCCGTTACTTAACGTACCTGACCTGACCTAAACACTCCGCACATTACCAATCCTCGCCCTGACTGCCATGCCGTAACATTCCTCTCCGTAACTCAACATGCCTCAACCGGCAATGCCTTACCTAAACTGCCGAACCGGAACATTCCTTAACGCAACGGGACTTGCCTTGCTTTGCCGTGCCTTAACTGCCACGATCAGGCAGTTTCAACATGAAACATTCCGAAAGTTCCGGATTTCTCCGGTCTCCACTCTCCAACACCTACGGAATAGCCACCGGCCTGAATGAAGGAAAGAATGTTTTCAAGGCTGAACTGTCCATTCTCGTCATAATCCAAAATCATGTCGCAGTACCAGTTTTCAAAAATCGCTCTGTATCGCAGGTCTGATGTTTTGCCCTGCAACTTTACCATGTCCTCTCTGAGCGCCGGAGTGCTACCTTTGATCTCTACATATTCCCCTCCGTCTTCTGCCCAAAGGAAGTATGCTCCATTCGGTGTAACCTTGTCGGGCACCCAACCTTTTCTGTATGCACCGCTATTTGCGGCTTTTTTAAAACTGTTTGCAGGAAAGCCGAACTTTGCACCCTCTTCGATTGCCTTGTCAAAAAGTTCCTCTGTTACGATCTCTCGGTTCTCGCCGGTGAGTTTATCTTTGTGGGTTATTGTCGGCATCGGTGTGAGCCAGTACATGCTCCTTGCGAAGTCATCAAACGGGATTCTCTCCGGGTGGGCTTTCTTTGTGCCCTTTTTCTTCTGCTGTTCCTCAAGCATCATCCGCTTTGATTTCTCGTCCCAAGCATGGACAATCAGCGGAGTGTCACCCACGATTCTGATCTTCACCCTTGTTCTTACCGGCATCCTAATTGCTACGGTTTCAACTTTCTTTGCTACTGCCATTGTTTTTCTCCCTTCATTGAAAAAATGTGTTATACTTTATATGAGAAAGCACTTTGCCGAGTGCTTGTCTCCCTTCATTGTTGCCGTTCCTGCCAAGAACGGCTTTTTTTATGCCTTGAGATCAGTTCTCTGAAAAACCGTTCTCCATGCCTCTGACTTTCTCTTCTGCCTTTCCTGTATCTTCCGGTAATGCACATACTGCATCGTGTAAAGGATGAAGCCGAGCGCTCCGGCAAGAATCAGTACCAGGGCAATCAGGATTGTTGTTATCATCTTTTCCCTCCAATGTGACCGTTACCTTTGCGCCATACCGGTCTGTCAAAATGCCGGACATGACAGCGGCCAGTCGGTCAAGATTCAGTGTGTTCATTTCTACTCCCTGATAAGGACTTCGACCTGAACTCCGAGCAGATCAGCAATTTTCAGCAGCTTGTCTGCTTTCGGCTTGCTCTTTCCGGTCTTCCACTGTGATAAAGTTGCAGGAGCAATTTCTGTCTCGTCTGCGACTCTCGCATCCGTGTATCCGTGTTGGTCACGGATTTCGGCGTACTTTGCGTAACTCACCATTCCTCCTTTCTTGTGTTATGCAGGGAAAAGTTGTATAATTAAGGAAACTTAACAAGGCAACTTCCCCATTTACAGTTACTGTTTTAGGCCGCTCAACCAAAACATGTTTACATTATAATTAAAGTTCCTTAATTTGTAAAGGGGTAAAATTAAAGTTTTCAAATTTTTATGAGGTATCCCCATGGCGAAATATGATGTTTATGAAAGATTAAGGAATGAAAGAGGATTGTCTAATGCTGATGTGAGCCGTGCGACTGGCGTTTCCACTGCGACTCTGAGCCAATGGAAAACAGGTAAATATACTCCTAAGCAGGATAAATTAGAAAAAATCGCCGCTTTTCTGGCTGTTCCTGTGGAATACCTGGCTACCGGCACGGTTTATTCGATGGATTCTGATGCGGCGAAAATCGCACAATATGTGATTGACAACAAAACCGTCCGGCTGATCGTTGAAGGAATGAAAGAGCTTGATGAAAAAGAACGTGCCTGGTTGCTTGAAGCAGTCCAATTTATCATCAATAAGAAAAACAAAGCGCCCCACGGTAACTAAAGACCATGAGGCGCTTTTTGCGAAGGGGGTAAAAATGAAACAACGAGAAACTCAAATGCAAGTATTCTTGAACAATCCAATTATATCAAATTGACTGGATTAGTCAATAAGGGGTAATTCATGAAAAGAGCAGCACTATCCTGCGTTTTGCGTTGATGAAGTTTTGTGGTGTTTAGGGTTCCTTTTGCGGTGTTGATCTATTGGTGTAAATATTTCAGCCGGTTCCCATCCATACCTATATCTTTCATAAATAGTATGTTGCGGTAATCCGGTTATATTCGCCCATTCTTTTGTTGAATGCGTTTCACCATTATATGTTATCAGAACTGCTCTTCTTCTGTTTTTACACTGCTCCAACATCGTAACCCATCTACAATTCGATGGCTCATAATTCCCGTTGTTGTCGATACGATCAAGTGTGCACTCTCCTCTTGGAGCATTTTCATCATAGCCGTTTTCTATCGCCCATTGACGAAATACGGAAAAATCGTTTTTCCACTCGTCACATACTACAATTCCACTTCCACCATAATTGTGATATGAGGGGCTCGACTTTGTATAGCATCTGCCTTTCATGCTTTCCCACATGAAATATAGACGATCACAAGAGGCGCCGTGCCTTGTTTTCGCAATCGTTTTATATGCTATTTTTTGTCTTTCTATTTTACTATTCCTAAGATGTCCGCAACTTTTGACCTTTCCCTTACGAAGTATGCCACCGTACTGGATAAAGGTTTTTCCGCAGGCACATTTGCATAGCCATGTTGATTGTCCTTGTGCCGAGCCTGCACGCTCAAGCACTGTTATGAGACCAGTTTTGTATCCGGTCATATCAATTGCTTTTTTTATGACGTTCTCCTTTCGTAATCGTACATTTGTTCTGTACCGATAGTATAGCATTTTATGGAGGTTTTATCAATGAAAAGAGCCGCTTTATACTGTAGGGTTTCATCCTTAAAACAAGTACATGAGGGTGATAGTCTGGACGCCCAAATATCCGCACTCCGCAAATATGTTGCTGATCATAATTACCTTGTAAACGCAGGAGAATATATTGATGATGGTATATCCGGCACCAAATTCGATGAAAGGGATGAACTTCAACGCCTTTTGAAAGATGTTGAGGACGGGAAAATAGATATTATTTTTGTGACCAAGATAGACAGGTGGTTTCGGTCTGTAAAGCATTATACGGCCACTCAGGAAATCCTCGAAAAGCACAATGTCGGATGGACGGCAATTTGGGAACCAATATACGACACGACTACTCCGCAAGGGCGGCTGATTGTCAATCAGATGATGAGTATAGCCCAATTCGAAGCTGAGAACACCGGACAGAGAATCCGGCAAGTACAGCAATACAAACTGAGCCAAAAAGAAGTGATCTCCGGAACAACAACGGCAGGATACAAGATAGAGAATAAACACCTTGTTCCTGACGAAAACGCCGAATATGTCAAAGCTGCATTTGAAATGTATTCCGCATGTGGGAGTATCAACGAGGTAATGAGAACATACGGAGGCCGTTATGGGATGCCGACTTCAAAACCGGCATTCCGCAGGATGCTGAAATCTCCCATATACAAAGGAGAGCATTACACCGGCATTAAAGACTTCTGTCCGGCAATCGTTCCTTCTGATCTGTGGGAAGATGTACAGCGAAAATTAAAGATCAATATAAAGGTGAGCCAAAAACAGATATACATTTTTTCAGGTCTCCTGATCTGTGCGGAGTGCGGGCGAAGAATGGGAGGCAATACCAGGAGACGGCAAAGGGGAAATTGCTACACAATAACACATGATTATAGATGTACCGGATACTATGCCAGATCACCGAAGCAATGCATCAATAGGAAGGTCGCAACGGAAAAAGTAATTGAAAGGGAACTGATCACACGAATTAGGCCGATGATACAGGAAAGAGTGCTTCAATATGAGATAGCCGACACCAAAAAGGACAAAACGCCTGAACAGATCACAGAGACAGAAAAGAAGCTCGATAGACTGAAAACTTTATATATAGATGGGCTTATTGATCTGGACACGTACAAGGCCGACAGAGCCGGTTTAATGGCACGCCTGGAGGATTTACAGCGGAAAGCTGCGCAGAGCCATACAGAGGACATAGAAGGCCTTAAACGGCTCTTAAAGCCGGATATATGGGAAATGTATCAGGACTTTTCACCGGAGGAAAAGAGGCGTTTTTGGAGGGGAATAATTGGGAAGATCACTTTCAGCAAGGACAGGGAGTTTTCTATTTACTTCTTATGACCAATGATAAACCGGTATAGCCGTCATGAATCATTTTGTTATCATTGGACATGTTGCATAAATACACGTGTATATTTTTAGCTATTCTGCCGATTGTATTTATATATACACGTGTATATAATATTAGACATAGACAAGCGAAAACGCCTCACAGATCGCCGGTTCAGGTGCATCGGCCAGAACACTTGGAACGAGCCAGAGGTCAACGAAAGGGGATAAAAAAATGACGTATAAAGCAGTAGTAGCCAGAATGCTCGAAAGAGACAGTAGCGAATGGATAGACAAGCTACTCAGAGAGCATGGAATTAAATTCAGCTTCACATGTTCTGACATTGAAGAACTGACACAGGAAAAAGATGATATTTACTATACCTGTAAAACTACAATTTACGGTAGCAAATATAGCATTTTACCGGTTTCTGTTTATGTCGGTGGAGTCGTAAACGAAAGAGGAATTTACCACAGTGTGGTATGGAAGAACAAAGAACACGACATTTGTTGGATGGCAGTTGAAAAGACCAGGGAAGAATTGGGAATCACAGAATTTAAGATCGCATAGGAGGACAACAAAATGACAATCAAGGAAATCAGAAAAACAATGAGAGCACTTAATAAAGACGGTCGCTCTGTCAGTGAAACGGTTTTGATACCTGGATATGGACAGATCAAGAAAATCGGCAAAAGCTATGCGGTCGGGCCTTTACCCGAAAACGATGACAGCGACCCGCTCACGGATTATTCTGCATGGGTTTACGGTTGGAAAGAGTCATGGGTATTGGATGACATCAAAAGAGTATTACACATTGCATAACAGCGGCACAGAGCCGCTTTAATGTAGCCAATGGCCGTCACAAGCCGGTAGGAAGAATACAGAGTGGAGCGGAAACACAGACAGACGGAGGATAACAGCATGGTATCTATAAACAGCTTTGAAACTCACATCAAAGTGACCAGGCGTGAAATTTGCGACTTGCTGATCGCTTGCAACGTGATGGGAAGAGAAGAAGAAAGCACAAAGTGGAAAGCATTACACGACAAGCTGTTGAAGCAGCTTAACAGCCTGGATGCACAGCTTGAAGCACTTTTTAACACGGAGGATTGAGCAGTGGGACAGCACAGGGAAATGATTGAAGCAACGCTTTTAAATCTCAGGTTTGACATGGATTGTATTGGAGAATCGGACAAAATGTGGGAGCAGTTGCACAGCATGACAGATGATGAACTGATCAGGGTTTTCAATGAATTTGTGGAGGACATGGAGTGAAAAGAACAGGTTACATCATGGAGGTTGAACAGATCACAAGGAACGGCCGGAAATGGTACTTTCAAGAGTTTGACCGGCCAGACGGACAGCTTGAAGCGGTTAACCTTTACGATGATACAGGGGACTATGTGAGAGAGTTTGACAGCTACGAAGACATGATTGCCTACATTGACCGGCGGTGAAAACCAGGGTACAGAGGAACGGAAAAAGGTTCTTTTGTACCCTGTAATTAGTTGTTGACATATACACGTGTATATGATATTCTATACTCACAGGAACAAAAAACACCTATTGATTGAAGGAGGGGAAAGCAGTGAAATACACATACATTCTTGACAGCTATTTTGATCAGGATTGCGAATACCATGCCGGTGATGCGGTACTGGTTTACAGCAGATACAACGTCAACACCGGAGAGGAAACTTTTCATTTCAGGAAAGATTTCGCAGAAAGCGGATACCCTGGAAACATGAACTCGGACATCAAATGCTTTCATGGTTGGAGAGGAACAACGGGTAACATCGCCACATACGCATATGGCGTATACACAATCAAGTCGGTTGAGCCGAAAGCAGGCAAGTGGTCACCGAATGAATTTACAAAAGTCGTGCTGAACAAGAAAGACATCAAAAAAGATGAAGATTAAAGAGGTATAAAAACCAAGTCATGAATATACGCCCCATGTAGGGTTACGGCCTTACATGGGGTTTTAGGAGGCTTAAACGATGGGATATACAGAACAGCAGAAAAAGGCAATTTACAAATACAGGGAGAAAAGCCCTGACAGCACAAAGAACAGAATCACGATCACTTTAGGAACGCAGGATAAAGCGCTCTTACAGGCCGTTTCTGACCATACCGGTGAAAGCAAGTCGGAACTTGTCAGACGCCTGGTCAACGAAGAAGCACAGCGGACAGGGGTTGACCGTGTATAAGCCTCTTAGAGGCGTTTTGTAGCGCAGTGGCATAAACGGACAGTGACAGCCGTAAAACGCCACAGAGAGCCACAGAGACAGCGAAAACCACACCGAAAGCATAACGCCGCCGGTGTGGTTTTATTTTACAGCTTATTCAATACACCATCATATAAGCGTGGATGTACTACCTGTAAAGTGCTCATCAATTCATCTATGACCGGTATGATCTCGGACGGATTACGGCCGTTTATAGCCCTGGAAAACTCTGTGCCTGAATCGTATTCAATAACCGGATTTGTACCGCTTGCCATCTGGAAAAATGCCGGTTCTGTTTTTTGGTCAGGGTACATATTTTGCAGGATTGTAAAATATGCAGCCAATTTGATACAAGTGTTAGCATCCGGATTCCGCTTGCCCTGACATTCTGCAATAGCTTCTCTTAAATCCTGTTCAAGAATCAATTACATCACATCTTTTCCATTTTGGCGATAAACTGCCGGAACTCGGATTTTGTCCGTTCATCCGGTGCAGATTCCATGAGAGAACGCAGTTCTTCGATCATGCCATCGTCATAGGAGTAACCACGTCTTGATGTATACCGTCCCATAGAATCACGGCCTCTGCGGTAGGAGTTACCATTGTATCCGCCGTTGGTTCCGTACATGCCGTAGCTGTGAGGCATGTATCTGCCGGATTCGCCGTCTTCCGCCTCAACCATCGCAATAGTGGTTTTCAGGGATTTAAGCGTGTGGGTAAGCTTGTCAAGGTACGTCAAATCCTCACCTGACAGCTTGCCACCGGCAGACCTGATTTTCTCGTTTGCATCCCCAATTTCACGGGAAATTGTCTCGCACAGTTCGTGCAGGTCTTCGATATTGTGCATCTTTTCTCCTTTCATCAGTTTCCTGCCGTTGCCGCAGGTGCAGTTCCGTTGATTGACTGCAAATTATAATTCGGACTGCAAGACGGATTGCCAAGCATCCGGAATGTTGCTCCCGTTGCCGATGTTACTACACGGGTTGCATATCTTGTCCGTGTCCTGATCCCGCACGCAGAAACCTGTGCACAGCATCGAGTGGTAAGCGGATACTGTTCCGTACCCTCTCCGATCTGAATAACGACAGGTGCAGTGATTGTCGTATCCGCAGGAATGGTCTGTGCAATCACGATGCAGACCTTTTCCCCATCACGAAAAGAATTGGCCGGAAGAGTAACAACCAGATTCCCATCGGTAAAAGCAACGGCTGTTGAAATCGCAAGGTGATCGCACAGCCTACACACATTTTTACAAGCCATTTCTGTTCCTTTCCTCAATACAGGG
>ODAJ011857692.1_pt1 | contig 20786 bp, 7 predicted proteins | sample 1539241 | NCBI WGS metagenome assembly ODAJ01 (sample SAMN02144231, study PRJEB22623) | gut metagenome | biome: sheep rumen | host: Ovis aries | place: New Zealand | reverse complement strand
ACGGGGAGTGGCGCAGCCCGGTAGCGCAACGGTCTGGGGGACCGGAGGTCGCGTGTTCGAATCACGTCTCCCCGACAAAATGGAATCCTTCGGGGTTCCGTTTTTTTTATTTCACCAGCGGGATATTCGGCTCGGTGACGGCAACTATCCGTATGCCGTAGAGAGCGGTCTGCATCTCCGTGTTCTGCTGAACGAGTGACACCCACCACTCGGCTTCGTCCAAATCCGTAAATCCGCTTATGCGCAGGGCACTGCCTTGCCCGAAGGTGGGTATTTTCTGCAAGTCGTAATCGCGGATGAGGAACTGCGAGAAGTTGAATAACGCCACTTGATACAACAGTTCGTTGAGCGCTTCCTCGTTGATGCCGGAACGGATGAGCAGCACTACGGAGGGCTGTTTGCGGTCGTTGTCCCATTCCTGTTCAGCTATCTGTTTCTCCTCTTCAGTCGCTGTATCGACCTGTCCGCGCATGTCGGCTAAGGAACCGGTTGCACCGCCTTTGCGGCTCTCCATTCCCTGACCCATCATGGCGAGCATATCCTTGGACATCGCGCCCAACTCGGTGTTGCCGTAGTCGGCTACGAGTGCCTGCAACTCACGGACGAAAGCCTCTTGCCCCTCCGTACGTGCCACGGAAACGGCGTTGAGGAAGAGGAAACGCGGCATCAACCGGCTCTGCGGGTACTCCTTCTGTGCGAGGTTCTTGTTCGCCTTGACGGTAGTGTACTCACCCTTGGTGTATGCCTTGTAGGTGGCGGCATAGAGCGAGTCCTGGGCGTTGAGCATCTTGCGCATGCGGGCTATGTACGCCTCGTCGTGCCGCAACTCGCGCAGCTCTTCCTCCTCGTGGATAGCCGATACGGAGGGGTGCGTGCCGAACCGTGTGTCCAATATCCGTAGAGTCTCCTCCGTCAGCTCCGGGTCCTCCAACTTGTCGCGGTAGATATAGTAGAGCGCGACCAGCCCTTCTCGCCAGAGGCTGTCAGAAAGGGCGTAGTCCTGTCCGGTACGCGGAATCTGCTGGAGGTAATACTCGGGTTTGTGTATATCCGTCTCCAATACTACTTGCTGTTCGGGAGCGGCTGCCGAGTCCGCGGCGAGGAGGGTGGAATCGCTTTCGGCAAACTCGTCCGTCTGCATTTCATCGGTGGCTACCACCTGTTTGTTCTGTCTGCGCCAGTTATCCTCAAGACTGCGGTTGCCCCATATGCGGCGCCATTCCTGTTGCCCTTGTTTGACCAACTGCGGGTTGTAAAAATACCACTCGCCTTTCTGTGCGCCTGCGCCGCCGAGCATGTTGGCGGTATTGACGCTTCTGGGACCGTTGTCGTTCAGCGCCAGTTCACGGGCTTGTTGTGCCTGGTTGAGCGAATCGTTCTTCTCCGCCTCGATGAGGTCGGCAACGATCTTCTCGGCTACGGCGCGCTGCTCCTCTTCCGTCATATGACCGAGGCGTTGGAGCGAGTCCTGAAGCTCGACCTGCGTGTAGGCGGCAATCAGTTCATCGAGTATCTCTGACCTTTTCTGTACGCGCTCATAGCCGTCGTTCTCTGCCGTAAGGATGGTTACCGCCTCGCGGTAGCACGGTTGCGCCTTCGGGTAATCGTGGCGCTCGAAATAAATATCGCCTGCACGTACGAGTACCGCCGCTTTGGCAGTGCCGCCCTGAGTCGATTCGGCGATGGCTTTCTCGTACATCTCAAGAGCTTTGGCGGTGTCTTTGGCAGCCAGATAGATATTACCCATTGCGCCGTAAATCCGGTCCAGACGGTCTTTGTGTTTGGACTGTCGGGTCATTCCGCGCAGTGAGCGCAGCGAGTGCTTTCCGCCCAGTTCCGCCATCCGGATGCGGGCATTGAAATCCATCTCGTTGGGCGGTGCCATCTGTACCACGGATTTATAGGCATGGATGGCCTCTTCGGTCTTGCCTTCCCGCTCATAGAGCTGGCCTAATACATAGGCGAAGCGCGGACGGTAGATCTTCCTTTTTTCGTACGGAAGGGCTATCTTCACAAACGGGATTGCCTCGTGGTAGTGCTCGCCGTGGAGCAACACGTCCGCTTTGACGGCGGAGTACAGTTTGGCGTGCTTGCGGCTCAGCGCATCGGTCTGCACGCGGTTGAGCATGTCTTCCGCCTCGTACTGCCATCCCATCTCGGCGTATGCCCGCGCCACCCATAACTGGCATTGGGCAATCATGTCCGGATCGTTCTGGTAATGGTTGATGATATAATTGAACGTGCTGACTGCGCCGAGGAAATCGCCCTTGTGGAACTCTGCCTGACCGAGTCGCAGCCAGGCTAAGTCCATGTTGGCGTTGAACTCCTCTGACTGGAGCCATAATTTGTATTTGGGATCGTTCGCCTTCTTGGGGTCACGTTTGGGTTTCGATTTGATGGAGTGCAGTTTGATGCACTTGCGGCATTTGTCAATCGTCCTGTCCATTTGGGATGTGCTCGCCGCTGCCGCATCGTGGTTGGAGACAGGGTAGAGGTTCAGGATGCGTGTGTAGTCATCCGTATTGGCATCGCGGATGGCTTTCAGTCCCTCCTCATAGGCTATATTGCCATTATGGAGAATATTGTATTTGACTTTCGTCTGATGGTATGAACGTGTCGCCCAGGTATTTTTCTGGGTGGAGCAGGAAGAGAGGATTATCGCCATGAGAGCGATAACGCTTGTGAATAATGATTTATGATTGATGATTTTATTCATCCCAATTAACTATCAATTATCAATTATCAATTGTCAATTATCAATCATTTCAGTCCTTTGACATGACTTTGTGCGGCAACGAACTCCTTGAGGTAGAAGGGTTCGTAATAGGCTAATCGCTGGTTGCTGATTGCTGATTGCTGACGGCTCTCCGCCAGCGTGCCCATGTACTGTGCCTCGGGTACTATCCCGGGTACGTAGTGCCAGTTGTCGGACTTCAGTACCGCCCGGCACTTAGCCGCTCCGTCGCCGAAGTAGAAATAAGACCGTCCTTCAGACTGGCAGAGTACAGGCCGCTCGCGTTGCTCGCTGACAGAGTACAGACTGTCCTCACTCTCCACGACCACTGCCCGCGCCCGATTTTCCTTTGTACTTAGTACCTCGTCCCTTTGTACTGCCGTATAGACCTCCATTCGCCGGGCATCAATCATCGGTACCAACACTGCCGACGGCTGGTTGCAGACTGCGGATTGCCGTCTCGCCGCCTCGCAGAGGATATCCAGAGTGGGGACGGGGATCAGCGGAAGGTCGAGCCCGTAGCAGAGACCTTTGGCGGTCGAGGTGCCGATCCGCAGGCCGGTATAACTGCCCGGGCCCTCCGAGAGCGCTATGCCCTCCGTCACGAGTCCCTGCTCGCGTGCAAAAGCGAGCAGCTCGGCAATATACAGAGGCAACAACCGTGCATGGTTGCTGCCTTCAGTGGATATACACTGTTTGAGCGGCGCGCCATCCTTGCAGATGGCGGCCGAACAAACAGATGTACTACTTTCGATACATAAGATCGTCATGAACCTTATTCGGATTTAACTTGTTCTATGTTAGCACCACCGGTAGAAGTGATGAAGAACTCTACACGACGGTTGCGGGCGCGTCCTTCCTCGGTCTTGTTGGTAGCGATTGGTTCGCGCTTGCCCTTGCCTTCGGCGGTGATACGTGTGCTGTCAATACCGCGCTTGAGCATCTCGTCGCGTACCGCATTGGCACGGCCGGCAGAGAGTTTGTTGTTGACTTTGTCTGAACCGCGGTTATCCGTGTGGCCGGTAATGCGGATGCAGACACCCGGGTTGTCCTTCAAGAACTGGTACAACTCTTCCAGAGCCGGCTTGGACTCCTCCATGAGCGAGGTCTTGCCATAAACGAAGAGCAGGTTGTGGAGTATCACCTTCTGACCGGCTTTGATCGGTTTGAGAACGACGTGCAGCGAGTCATATACAGACGGAACGGCTTGCTCGAAGTCCTCGTAACCGGTGCGGCTGATGCGGAGGGTGTACGAACGGCTCTTGTCTAACATCTCGCGCAGGTAGCCGGCAGTGTCGGTATGGAGCGTCATGAGGCTGTCACCGGTGTGGGTGTCATACAGTCTTACGGGGGCAGCAACAGGGGATCCCGTTGCCTCGTTGGTAACCAGCAGACGGAACCATGGACGCGGACGTACCTCCAGGACTACGCTGTCCAATGCACCGTGTTCGGTAACCGAGACAGAGTCGGTGGCTGGGAAATAGAGACCGTCGGTAGCGGAGATAACATACTCGCCCGGATGCGTACGCATGTACAGTTCGCTATTCTCAATATCGCGCTCGATGGTTGCGTCTTTCGCCTTCTCGTAGATGGATACGTGTACTTTCGCCGGCTCTTTCGTCTCGGCGTCCACGACAGCGATGTGCATGTATGACGGGTCGAGATAGATGGACGCCGGTTCGGGTTTGGCAATCTTCGGGTAGAAGTTGAAATGGTAAGCCAGTTTGATACCTGCGTCAAAATAACCCAGACCCTTGGCATAAGTCTTTGTGGCGGAAAGCACATCCACCTTCGCCACCTCGGTGGAGGACGGCGGAGTGACGTCGATCAGCGACTTGGCTGTAGCCTTGTTCTTGAAATTGTTATAGACGCAGTAGTTGGCGAATGCACCCAAACCGAGCGAATGACCGTTCTTGAAACGCCACTCATAACCGATTTCGGCGGTCAGCATGACATTGATGGAGAACTGGTTTCCGTTGTCCGAACCGTTGAGTTGGTACTGGTTGTCCGCCAGTTTGCCGGTGAGCACCTCGTCCGTTACGTGTACGCCGTAGTCGGTGAAGTGGGCATCGATAGTCGTGGTCTCATCTTTGCGGATAGACTGCTTGTACGGCGTATAAACAGGGAGCATGAATTTCGGACCGACATTGAAGAACAGACCGTTCTCATGGATAAGGGAGAACATGACCGGTACCTCCAGTTGGATCTGTCCGTCATTCTCCTTGATGTCCTGTGCGCGTACGGTGTAATCTACATTGTCACCCTCGCCGGTAGGCATGGAGTAGGTGGTGTCCACCGCGGTGCGCATGCCGGACTGTGAGTAACCGATCCCCACACCGGTGATGATACCCAGATCCATCGGCATGCCTTGTTTGGACCAGTAGTGCGCGTACTGCAGATCCAGAATGACGTCTCCTCCGACATTCCAGTTGCCGCGCTGCAGATTATGCAGCAATCCTGCGGCACCGCCGCGGAGACCGATAGTGAAACGGTCGTACCCCTTGCGTTTGGCAATCCCGTTGATGGAATCCTGAGCGAGAGAATCCGCATGGGCGGTGGCTGCGCTGTCCAGCTCAAGCACATCGAAATCAGCCGTTTTGATGGTATCTACCTTGACCGGGGCTGCGGAGTCCGTGTGCTGAGCAAACGAAGAGGATGCTATTAACAGTGTAGCTAAAGCTAACATGATTTTATTAGTTTTCATTGTGCTACCTCCTATTCTTATTTAACAATATAACGTAGGGTTGTCTTCATGCTGTCATTACTCAGCTCTACCATGTAGAAACCGTTAGCCTCTGCGGCTTTCACCGTGAAGCGGGTTTGTCCGCAGATGGTGTAAGAGTTCTGTAGCATTCCGTCTGCCGTGTAGATACGGATCAGGTTGTTCTGCTCCGGATCCAGGTTGACGATCTGTATATCCTCACCCGGTCGTGCCAGCGACGGCATGAGAGCAGGAGCGGCAGCTGCGCCGGAGACGGTGTGGTGTTTGGTCTCGCCCTTGGCTCCGCAATCACTGCCGTCGGTAGGCGGAATATTGATGACGGCATAATACGTACCGGCATCCAGTACCTCGCCGTTCGGCTTGCAGTAATAGTAACCGTGGCCTAAGAACTTGTCGGCAGGACTATCCTCCATGAACCAGCTTACCAGTGCCGTGTCACCTTTGAAATCAAGTGTGTCTGCCAGCAGTTTGTTGATCTCCAGACGGTTGATCATCAACAGGCGGTCGCTGTACTTGGATACCAGTTCGAGGGTATCGTTGTACGGGTGGTTGACCGTGAGGTGGAGATACGCGATACTGTCGCCCATGTTCGTGAACGGATAGGAGACGGAATCAAGCGTGGAAGACAGGTAAGTCGAGTCTTCCCATGTGTAGGTGTTGCATGCGGTAGCCTCCGTCGTGTCGCGGACAACATGCTTGTACAGCACCTCAAACGTCTCACCGCACTCCGTGAGCAGAGTGTATTGCAGGTTGAGAAGCTCCGATGCAATCGGTGCAGCCGGCAATGCACGGTAGTTTGTACCATCGGTGCTGTATTGCCATGCGAGGCTGCTGACAGCCTTGACGGTGTCGGTCTTGTCGGCTGTATAGTGCTTTGTGAGCCAGAGGGTAGCCAGTGTTACATCCAGCACCTTGCCGCGTTCGATGACAGGCATTGAGTCTGCTGCAATCTCCTCTACCGTATAGGTCTTCGGATCGCGGAGAACGAAAGCGTGTACTACGCAGATGGAGTCATAAACCACTGCGCGGACGGAGTCTTTGAGGTCAGTGATGGTATCGTTCCATGTCATATCGGCATCGATGATATGACCGAGGGTGTCGGTGCCCTGACATACGAAGAGGTTGGCAGTGCCATAGACGGTGTTACGCGGTGCTTTGTCAATGAGCTCGATCCAGATATGGGTCGTCTGAGCCGACTGGTAGTCGATGAACATCTCGCCGGGCCATCCGGACAGGGCGATGAAATCACGCGATATATCCTTGGTCAGGCTGTTGTTGGCTGTTACCTGACGGGTGATGTTCAACTGGGCGGATTCGTCGCAGTCGAAATACAGCTTGGCGGAACTGCTTGCTGCCTGGTCTGACCAGTTGTCGATATGCAGACGAAGGTCTTTGTTCTCGGGGATCTTGTTCTGATCCAGTGATACGGCGTACCAGGTCTGCTGGTCTTTCGGATTCACGTTGCCGTGCTCCCAGTCGAAGGCCATTGCGTTGAGACAGTTGTTATCCGTTCCTTTGTGCTGTTTCATGTCTATGCGTACCTTCAGGTCATTGTCGGTCTTGAGGCGTACATAGAAGGTAATCGAGTCTTTCGTTACGAAACGGTGGAGCATGCTGTCAATGAAATCCGGAGCGGTCTCCGCCAAAGAGAGGTTGAATCCTGCCTTCTTGGCACCACGCTCTATGAGTTCGCGCAGCGGCTTGGAGCCCTGATAGTGCTTTCCGGCTCTGTTGATGGTGCGTTTGCGAACCGGCATCTGGAACGTCATCGTATCTTGGAGCGTAGCGGTACCCTCGATAGTAGCGGTGCCGTTCAGCTCATAGACGAAGCGGGCAGAATCGGTATAGGTGTAGTTGTTCTGCATGTACGGCAGGCATACCATGTACCAGTGGTTCTGGTTGTCACCCGGTACGACGTAATCCACGTTCGGTACGAGCAATGTGGCTTTCTGTTGTGCCGGATCGGGAGTAGTGATGGTCTCGTAGTCGGCAAAAGTGGTCTTGAACACAAGAGTGTCCGTTGTCTTCACTTTGACATAGAGCTCTACATCGCCCAGACCATATACGGCCTGTGCCGGAAAACTATGCTGACGTACTTCACCTTTCGGTGAGCGGATAGATCCGCGGCCCTGAATGAGGTTGACATCTGACAGCAGACCGTCGTAAACCTCCACGGTAATATCTGCCGTATGGGTGCCTACGTTCTTGGTAAATCCATGGATGCTCTTGCCCCAGAGAGTCTGATCTTTCTTCCAGTCAGCAGTTTTGATCTTATACCACATCTCGGTGTTAGCACCCTGCTCAATGGTCTTACCCAGAAGGAGAGGGAGCGCGTCTGCGCGGGTGTTACCGCTGAAGGCTTTGACCAGCTCGGCGCGGAACTGGAAGTCTGCGCCGCCGGCGGGACGGGTCACGCGGAGGATAATCGAGTCCTTCTTGAGAACCTGCTCGAACGTACCGGCAGGAATCGTATCCTTGTAGTGCTGGTTGGCTTTGAGTGCCTGGCTCTTGGTCATCATGTTCTTCACGATCGGGAAGGCAAAAGCACCCTCGGCTTTGATTGTCTGGGCGGCACCCAGATTGATCAGGTGTGCTACCGGTTTTACTTTCTCGTCCAGATTGCGGACGAGGTCGATCTCCGATTTCGGGATGATGTACCATGCGGTATCCGCCGTCTGGGTATAGAGGCTGTCCCAGTGGAGCGGGATGAGCGTCAGACCGGCAGCTTGGATGGTGTCAAACGGCTCTACAGCCAGTGTGTCTGCCCAGAAACGGAGGGAGGTCGTACCTTGCAGGTTCACATAGACCATGCTGTCGTTTACTACCTCGAACGAACTGTTCCGGATAGTGACATCCTTGGTGGCCTGTGCGGCGAGCTTGAAGTTCTGGATGGACGGAGCGTCTCCGATAGGACAGGTGTACGCTACTTGGATAACACCCTTGCACTCCTGGTTGTCGCGGTTCTGCAGGTGGAGTTTCAGGTCATTACCCTGCTGCATCACATCTCGCAGATCCACGATATACCACAGGTTGGCGTTGGCTGCCTGGGTGTTTCCGGTCTGCCAGTTGAACGGGATAGCGGAGGCGCAGCTTGCACCTTCGGCTTCCTCGGTCAGACGGACGATGAGCGCGATGTCTTCGTTTGTGATGACGCGCACATAGATCTCGTCCTGTACGATGTTCTCAAACAGGTTGCGGGAGAGCGATTTGCTGTACGTGCCGTTCGGCGCGATGGTGAGGGAACGGCTCTGGTTCTCGATGGAATCGGGGCACTCAAGCGACAGCTCGGCTTTGATGGTCACGGTATTGGTGGTGCTCAGATTCTGTACATATACGGTCGGGAACTTGGCGGCCTGCTCGCGTACTTCATTCATGTTGACGCGGTACCAGACGGTGTCGCCGCCGTTCTGCTTGACACCTTCCGCCCAGTTGAAATCAACGGCGTTCAGACACGTGGTGTCGGCTACGGCTTTTCTGGGAGCATCTACTGTATCTGCCCAGAAACGGATGTCCTGACTGGTCTCCAGACCAATCCACACGGTGTCGGGCATCATGGCGTAGGACGAATAGCCCATGCGGCGCGTGACGGTGTCGCCGGCAGCGACGGAACGGGTGATCTCCTGCAGGTCGATGTAGGGGCAGGAGAATGCCATGGACGCCTTGACGGTAGCCTGTGAACCGCCCGGGTTAACGACATACACCATAATATCTTTCAGGTTGTTGCGTGCGTCGGCTACATTGATGGCGTACCACTGGGTGGTGCGGGCTTCCTGGCTATGACCGGTCTCCCAGTTGAAATCGATGTTGGTCTTGCAAGCCTTACCCTCGCGGACGTGTTTGAAGCGTCCGTAGAAGTTAACCGGCCGGTCGGTGATGGTGAGCAGGTAGATGGAATCTACGCCGTCCTTCATACCCTCGAGCATGTTCTTCTTGTAAACCACGATCTCTTCCTCGCCCAGAGCCAGTACGTATTCCGTGTTGCTGGTACCGTAAGCCGGACGCTCGAAAGCCATCTTGATCGTCATCTTGGCGGTATCGGTTCCTTCGTTGCGGTAGGTGAACTCCGGCTCGTACTTGGCGATAGAGTCCATGTCCGCTACGCTGATACGGTAGAGGGTCTTGCCGGCGGGGATGACGAGAGTATCCGTCACATGGAGATTAATCTCTCCGGTGATGCCGGCTGCGGCCATGTCTGCCGGAGCAGGGATGACGGCGGTAGAGGGTTGTGCTGCGCGCTCTACGAGAATCGATACCTGCGACTCTACGTTCTCGATACCGAAATACAGTTCATCCGGCTGCACGTTGTTGATCATGCTGCGCGGGATGGTGTCGATGACAGCCTCACCCGGAGCCAGCGTATAGGTACGCTTGGTCGTACCGGAGGACGGGCAGTCGAGCGACTGGCCTACCTTCAGGTTGACGGTGGCTGAACCGGTGTTGGTGAGCGTCACTTTGGCGTCGTAGCCGTCAATGGCGGTCACGTCCTTGATCGGCTTGAGGCTTACTTTCCACCATGCCGAGTAACTCGGGTTCTGTACTGCCACGGTGTTCCAACTCAAGGTGCGGGCGTCCTTGCAGGTCTCATCCAGATCGGCGGCCTCAAAGACTTTGGCACTCAGTTTGATTGTGCCGTTGGTTGTCAGAGTCAGATAGATTTCTTTCTGTTTGAGCGTGACTAACATTTTGGCGTTAGCCGTGTAGGTTTTGTACTGACGGGCGGCAATCGTGTAATCTTTCGATTCCGTCTGTCCCGCTACGTTCGCCTGCATGCTTACGTCAACAGAGGTACCTACCGTGTTGCTCGGGTTGGTCAGGTACAAGGTCAGAGACGGATTTTCCTCCTCGTACAGGGGAGCCAGATCCACGCGGTACCACGCGGTGCCGCCATCGTGAGTAATTCCCTTGTCCCAATCAAACTCCTTGGCATTAGCTTTGGTACTGCCATCGTTGCGTCCGATAGCCATCGTAAAGACGGTCATCATCGACGCCATGGCAAGTAGTAGTAACTTTTTCATGAAATTTGAAAGTTTTAAATTAATAATTCAGTTATCTTTATTTATCTATGATTTGTCCTAAGACATTGTATTTCTTGTCGTCCACCAGGATAATCAGCTCTCCGTTGACCATCTGTTTGCGGGCTTTGCGGCTGCCGCTGATCTCCTCTGTGCCCGTCGGGTTGAGGACGGTGATGTAATAGCGGACGGTGCAGGCATTGGGCTGGGTGGTCTCAACGACCGTGTCGCCGTACGCACGCAGCACGAAGCCCGAGCTGTGTACATATCCGCGGCGGAGTTCGGACTCTTTCACCGTCACGGTGTCGTGGCGTTCGTCTTTCGTGAAGGTTATGTCTATATCCTGTATCTGCAGGGTGTCGCGGTTGACCCAGAGTGTGTCCGTGAATACCGTATCCGTAGTATAGGTACGGTGGTTGAGGGTGAGTGTTTTACCCTCGCAGGTGGTCTGTATGTAAGGCGGCAGCGGGTCTGCATACTTGGGGTTGTTGTAATACCGAACCCTTCCGGCAACGCCTTGCGCGTGCCGCACGTGTACCCACAGATCCTGTTGTGTCACCCGCGCCTGCGCCAGTACGGCGGAGTCGGGGAAGAACACATGGAGCGAGTCGCTTAGCGTAGTACTGCCTACGGTATCTCCCTCGCAGCCGCCTAAGGTGAGCCATACCTCAGCCGGTTCGACGGGCTGGCTCGCTTTCTTGGGTTTGTGCTTCCATTGGAGGAACGCTTTGCCGCGTGACGACAGGGAGCTGTACGGCAGGCGGTACACGTTCTCCTCCTCGCTGCACACATACGTCATCCCGGGGCGCATCTCCAACGCATCGGAGCAGGTGGAGTGCGGACCTTGGTCGTAGGGATAGCAATAGACCTGGCCCGTTCCGCCATGCGCCGTGTGTACATGGATATGCGGTGTGATTCCTGACAGGAAAGTTGAAAGCGCGCCCATTTCCTCCAGTTTCTTGTTCAGCTCCTCCACATCCATCTCTGCCATGTTGTTAGGTCCGATCGTCATGGAGAAAGTAGGTTCGGTACTGGTGCAGAACGCATATACATCCATCACGACTGAGTCGCTTGAGAACCAATAAGCAGTCATTCCCTGTTTCAGATCGTCGATGGTGGCGGTGAACCACACCGGTTCCGTCATGACGGAGTCTATCGGAAAAGCGAAAGCGAACGAGTTGTACTTGCACTCGCAATAATGATCCGGTGCATCAAACAGCGCGTCGTACATGTCGCACGGCTCCGCTGCTCTCGCTACGAGCGACAGCGTCATCAGTATCCCTATGACTAAATTTCTACTGCTCATCTTCAATCTTCTGTCCCAATACGCTGTACTTCACGCCTCCGCGGATGATGACCAGCCGCCCGTCGATGATGGCTTTCTGTCCGGAGGCTCCGCTCTGTGGGGAGGTTATATCGGTAGCGAAATCGCTATAAAAGCTCTCGCCGCAGATGAACCGTATCGACACGCCGAGCGCGCCGGCGTCGATCCATTGCGGGGTATCGGTCGCGGTGATGACGGTGTAGTTGGTCGCTCCGTTGGGGCGGTGGCTCCAGGTGATGCTCTTCACCGGCGTCAGACCGTCCGTATAGTGGGCATAGATATTCTCCTCCGCTTTCTTGAGGTCCACCAACGTGCGGTTGGCTTCTTGTGAGAGCACTACTCCCTCCATAGCCCATTCTCCAGGTTCCTCATACGTGTAGGCCTTGTAGTGGAGGATATAACCGTCTCTCTCTACGGTATGCTCATGGTTGAGACCCTTGCAGAAATAGACGAAACTGTCTTTCGGGCACTCGTTGAGCGACACTACTTCTACGGTGCGGATGATGCGGTTCTCGCCGTCGGGGATGGTATCTACATAGATGCCTTCTTCCGTATAGGTTCTTCCCTCATATAGCACCTTGTCGCACCCATGCAGGGTATGCGACTCATAGGAGGTCGTATGGATGGTGAGGTGCAGCGACTTGGTGTATTCGCAATCGTTTCCGGACGTGAGGCGGAGCACGTAGTCGCCAGACTGCTTGTAGGTCTGACCTTCCCATACGAGGGAGTCCCATACCACTTCGGTCCGCTCCTCGCTCACGGGAGTGGGGGTGATGGACAGGTTCAGTGACACGATGGTACGGGTTGTTTCAGAGGTTAGGAGGGTGTCCTTGTACTCGCCGGATTGCGTATATTTCTTGCCGTTATAGACTACGCTGTCGCACGTGGTGGCGGAGAAACTATCATACGAGGTAGTACCTACTGTCAAATTGAGAGTGTATATACTATCCGGACACCAAGTATCGTTCGTCACTTCGATGTATTGTCCGCTCTCTGTATAACTATTACCTCTCCATGTATAGGAATCCCATGCCAAAACGGTAGCGACAGAATCCACGGTGTTACACGGAGGATCTACCTCCTCCGGAGCAGAAGTGGTTACTGTAATTTTAGCTTTTGCAATAGGCGCAAACAAAACATATAAATAGCCTTCGGCATCTACATACTGCGCCCACGAATCAATAGTGTCTTGAGTACATATGACACTACTATTTTTTGGAACTGAACCTCTATAAAATACGTGGCTTGTATTCGATGTAGAAATTAAACATGTGTCCGCGATATAGAACGGGCATGCCGTCTGGATACTATTCCAAGCGATCGTCATATCTCCGCCCTTAATGTCCTCATGATATAAACGATAGATAGCAGTTGAGTTACGAGCTACTTCAAATTGCTGCCCCATTTTGATTCTTTTTGCCTTAGCCTCGCAATCAGAAGGAGTCCACAGCATAGGTAAAATGGTAGTGTTGTCAGTACATTCAAAACGTATGTACAAATAGTTTTCTCCAGCAAGCTTGTTCGCCCACAAAGAGGACATTTCTACATCAAGCAGGCACAATTCGTGTCCTTCAGTTGTCTTATCGAACTGATAAGAAGCAAATGCTTCCGTAGTTGTGAAGTCCGCTGATGCACCGAGATACATCTTAAACACATGATCAGTAGGAGTAAAGAAACGCACTGCCTTCGTCCAACTGCGTGGGATGGCATACACACGCGATGTGTCATTGCGGTACACATCAGCTGTTTCTCCGTATTTAAGCAATAGAGCATCTCCACCAGGGGGAACTGCAGAAATTCGTTCCACTTTCAACGTGCCGGATCCTTCGCTAAGTACCTTGACATAAAAGACACCGCCCTTTGCCGTGTTGGTGGGATTAGTCATATAGGTCATATAGTAAGCAATATCCTCATTCGTATGTTTTGCGGTGTCGCAACCGGCCTTCATCTCCATTACATCAATACGAGTGTCATCCATTTCGTCCCGCGGATCAAATTTACATGATGTTCCGAATACTATCATTGCCGAATCTGTTCCCTGCCAGATATAACGAACGGAGTCGTCCTCCCAACTGGCATACGGAGCAATGAAATAAGACTCATCATCATCCGCCGCCACAGGAAGGTCGCGGCCAAACAATAGCCAATCCTCGGTCTCCATACATTGAGAGAAATCAGCATCGGGTGAAAGGACGATATCCCCGACTCCATAAAAAACAGCTTTAATATAAACCTCTACATTATAACTGATGCCATGCTGTAATAATACATCCCGATACCATTCTCCCATGGAAACCTCATAATATGGATTATTGTTTTCGTCTAACTTCCAAACCGGAGTTACATGATAAGGCATGGGTACAATCGAATTTTCCGTACAGAAAATACTGCAAATAATAGAATCTTCGTACACACCTGGAGTGCAACTAAAATCCAGATATAGATCCGGTGCCGCCATATTATCATTTGCGTAGTATTTTACCGTCAGCGGCAGGTCAAATGTATTAGCTACGTACCAAATCGTACATGGTCCCGATATATGATCACTATATTCACGCCCCATCTCAATAGGGTTGCTACAACTCGAACCCTCTTGTGCTCGTCCATGTATTGGAACAAGCACAAGTGCGCAGGATAATATACAGAGTATCTTTTTTATCGATTTCATATCACACTTAAACTCTACCAACCTATGTAACGCCCCGGAGCCTTATTACCATTGAAATTATCGTTAGGCATACTGGCCGGACCCAAAACAGGATTATCCATCATAGCGTCAATTGCACGGAGATCCGTTATCTCCGTAGCCGGACAAACATATTTTTTCTTTTCCATAATCACTATAAATATTCAGTTGTTAATAATCAGTTCACTTTTTTACCATCGATACCATATATTTCACCACCACGGATGATATATACTTTGTCTTCGATTACTACCTTCTGTATCTTACCTTGGGCATCTACAAGGGCTTCATCAATGTTGTTAATAGCTTCTGTATCCTTTCGGGCACTAAGGCGGATACCGTATTGTTCATAGGTGCCGGTGGACAGGTCTATCGTATATTCGCCATTACTCAGATTACATATTGCAGATCCATCGTGGGTTAGGTAAACGATATATTCATCATTGGGCTGTGCTTGCAATGTAATGGTGTACTCTCCGGTCGACGGTGCGTAGAGACCCAGAGGGAACTCTGCAACTTCGGCAATAGGAGCTGTTGTGTTCAGCACCAGATTATTGTCATAGCGGTTTACCCAGATTTGCGGTTTTTGCGTATTCAAACTGAATTGGCTCAAGTCATGACCAATTACGTACTCATCTGTTTTCCCCTCTTCCGGCAGAACATACACTTTCGCTGTTTTGGTTCCATTACTCAGCGAGATGGTATAATAGTCGCTTAAAGAGAGGTATTTTTTATCTGTAACGGATGCTTTTACACGTCTCGGCGCAGCAGCAACAAACGGAGAAATAGCCTCTTCGTTACCGGCAGCAGTGACTGACACTGAAGTAGTTGTATTAACTTGTACATAGACCATCTTGCCTACGATAAATTTCTTATTTTCGATGTCATATGGTTCATAGCCGTCGCTGCCGATTGCGCCGCCATCATGTACGTAACCTACTGTAGCATCATCTGCATCCAGCGTAGTGTGGTAAGCCATCGGGTTAGCAATAGCATTCCACCCTCCGTCAACACCACTTCCTCCGGTTACGCTATTTGTGCCATTGAATATAATAGGTGCGCCCTCTGCCTTGGTCATTCGAATGGTCTGTACAGCACTCATAAAGGCAATCATATAGCCCTTACCCGGCGTCATTACTTCTACTTGCCCATCCGTATAATAATGCTTAAGGTACTCCCAGCAATGAGGGCCGGGACCTTGCTCCGCACGGGTAACGCCGTTATAGTATACAATCTCATAGTCGCGACCGATGGTGAGTGTACGACCGGTCTCTACCTCCGTAATCGGGTTAGCCGTTACATCTACGTTCCATGGAACACCGAACGCGTGCCAATGACGAGCAGGAGTATTGAGCTTAATATCGTAGTAAACGTTATCCGCAACTATATTACCCGTACCTTCTTCGATAATCTGACCAGAGGCATCATCTGATGCTTCAAGGATGAGGTTTGTTGTTGTTAAGGTATTCCCTTCTGTAACTTCCAATTGACCAGTAGTGCGTACGGTTGTCGTCATCACTTGCATGGTGGTATTAATGGTTACCGGCGTTGGCGGTTCAGTTCCAGTTGCATGAGCATCAATTCCTGTTGGGTAATTGAATAAGGTTGCTTTGTATGTTTTGTCAGCAGAAACCGATGCAACAGCAGGACTCCAACCGGCGAAACCGTAAACATATTGATCGACCGTTTTTGAAGGTTCTTCGGGGGCGGTAGGCATCGTTCCTGCCTCCTCGAAGGCCTGTCTTATCTGCGAGTCATCCCAATTAAGCCACGTTATCGTGAATCCGGGAGCCACTTTATAGAGATAACCTTCCGTCTTCGCCGGATCGGAATCGCGGACTGCAAACTTACCGCAACCTGTGGTAATTTTGGCAGAACCAAAATTGTTGGACGAGAAATAACCTCCCGATATATTGGTACTACTTCCACTATTAAACATCTTGACCGTACCGCTTCCGGATGCTTTCAATTTACCGCCGGTTACCGTCAAACTCTCTCCCCAGTCATAGACAACATAGGCATACTTTGTACTGGTGGCTATTAACTCTCCACCATTTACATATACCTTACCGTAGTATATTCGTATCGGAGCAGCGTATTTATTGGATGAACCTCCTGTTTTTTTGCATTCAATACTTCCGCTATTGATAGTAAGTATAGAAGATTTACTCCGAAGATCTATTGCATAATAGTCAGCGTTCCCGGATCCGGTAAAGGACAGTTTGCCGCCATTCCCGGAATCTTCAAGAGTTAATGAACCGGACACATACAGCATACAAGTGTTCGATGTCCCGCTCATTGTGCAAGAAACAGTATAACCATTCAAATCAAGCGTGAAATTACCACTAATGGTCGTATTGTTGCTGCACGTTACGTCCGTATGTATTTTCAACGTTGAACCTGCTGAACCATTGGCGGCTGTAATGGCATCATTGAACGTAGGATAATACGTGGTTTCATTGCCGGATGTGGTTACGGAAGCTACGTAGGTCATCTCGCTGTATTGTGCCGTATAGGTGGCATCCGCCGTAGCGGTTGCAATAACAGGCGACCAACCCGTGAACGTGTACATCTTTCTATTCACCTCGTCGGAAGCTCTATAAGGATCGTCAGCGGCAGGTGTTGCGCCGTAAGCCAATGTAGCGGTTTTGATGATTGTACCATCATAGTCCTTGAACGTAATGGTATAGGTATGAACGGTCGGCGTGTACTGCGCCGTATAAGTTGCCTCGCCTGTTACGGCAGCGATAGAAGGATTCCAACCCGAGAACGTATAGGTATTGGCAGCATCACCGGCCTTTGTAGGTGTTGCGCCGCCATAAACAGGCGTTTCGCCGTATGCCACATTCATCACTACCGGCTCGTCCACTCCGTTATCCAAATCAAAAGTAATGGGGAACGTACGCGGTGTACCGGTTTCGCTGAACTGCGCCGTATAGGTAGCATCGCCCGATACGGAAGCAAGCGTATTATCCCAACCCAAGAAGGCATACGTATGGGTAGCGGTCGCCTTTTCGGGAGTAACAGGGCTGACAGGCGTTTCACCATACTCTACCTCAATTGTTTGTTCTGCGCCGTTACCGTCTAAATTGGCAAAGGTAATCTCATACTTACGAGTGTGCTGTTCAAATTGTGCTGTATAAGTAGCTACGCCATTAACGGGTACAAGCGCAGGATCCCAACCCGAGAACGTATATTCGTATTGGGCGGTACTTGCTTTTGTCGGTTCTACGGCTACATCATTGTTGTCGCGGTTGTAGAAAGGCGTTGAACCCACGCCGAACTTACCCGACCACGTTCCGCCTGTACCGTCCACATTATTGAGCGTTATCATGTAGAGTTCGTTCACGTAGTCGTACTGCGCCGTATAGGTCTCCTTGCCCGTAACAGCAGGCAGGGTGGCATCGGCTGCGTAATTCGTTCCCACGCTGTTCTTCCACCCGATAAAGCGGTAGTAACCGTCCAAGTCGCGCGCACGTCCGGGCGTTAATCCTTTATATATAGGATTCTCATTAGACGTTACCGGCTCTTTTTGGAGTACCGTACCATCGTAGTTGGCGAAGGTAACGGCATAGCGCGGCGTAGTGCTGTAGTGTGCATAGAAAGTCATCGCGCCATTGACGGTGGGAAGTGAAGCCAATTTCTCGCCGTCCTCGGTCAGCGACCAGCCGTCGAACGTATAAGTAAATGCATTATCCGCATCCTTGGTCGGCGTTGCACCGTCATACGAAACAGCCGCTCCATACTCCTGCTTGCTGTCCGTCTCTAATATCTCCTCGCCGTTTTTCCATACGACCGCATATTTGTTGACCGTCTTCGACCAAACTGCCGTGTAGGTGGTTGCAGCCGTTACGGCAGGCATCTCGGCACCTGCTGCGTATTGCGTCGTCTCGTCTGCTGCCAACCAGTACTGGAAGTAATAGGTGTATTGCGCTGTCGGCTCTTTTACCGCTGCATAGGAGGGTGTTTCGCCGTATGCATATTCCACAGGCACACTCGCTCCGTTGTTCGCATCAACATAGGTTACCGTGTAGTGTCTTGCATTCTCCGTGAATACAGGGCGATAACTCATATCTGCCGTAGCCGTTTCCAACGTAGCCGTCCAGTGATATTCCGTCCCCGTTACGCTGCTCTTCCAGCCGTAGAACTGATAGGTGGCAGCATCGGTTGTCTCTTTCGTTGGGTTTGAAGCAATTACCGCCTGATCGGGAACTCCGTTATAGTCCGTCGTGATGGTTTTGAGCACATCGTCACCTGTCTCCGCGGAGTAGAAAGTAACTGTAACCGTTTTGAGTTTCCACTTGCTTGCCGTTTGGTCATAATAGTAGAATCCTTCATAACCCTCTTTCTTACATTCAAAGACAGCTGGATCGGAAGTAGCCTCGACTTCCCACCACTGGCACTCGTCCATCAGGATTAGTATCTTGTCATCTGCGGTCAGATAAGTATGGTTCGCTTCTTCTACGCCCGTTAGCTTGCTGTTGGTATCGGTCTGCGATTTCTTTAATGCTACATATTCGGACGGTTTGGCATAAACAGTCGAGCCAATCACCTCAAAGCAGCCGTTGGTGTATGTTTTTGTCCATATTCCGTTGAGATATGCAAATGCTTCACCTGAAGCAGTTTCGGCACTCGCCGTATAGGTGCCGTTGCTGTTCTTCAGTTGAGCAGGTTCCATATCCACCTGACGAGTTACGGCACTACTGTTGGAAACACCGGTAATCAATTGGATAGCGGAGGCGGCAGCGGCAGCGGCTCCGTAGGTAATCGTACCAGCATCGGCGTTATTGGAATAGATGTTTGCACCATGGGTTGCATTGGTTCCATTAGCAATGGATTTCGTTGTGAACAGGCTGCCCTTCACATCGATTTTGCCATGTACATTTAACAACGCATCCGGGTAGGAAGTGAAGGTACTTTGATCCTTGTCAAATACATATAGACTGACCGGTTGATTCTTAGTGTCCGTCTCATTAATGGTCAGTGTTCCCGTCTTGTTAATCTCGATTTGCGAACCGGGCAACAATTGTGCGCTCTGCGTAATCGTAAAGTTACCGTCTAAGATATGGATCTTCATGTTCGTCGTAATAGGCAGTATATAGTTGGCGGAGTTCATCGTAGCCTCCTCCATAACGATTTGCAGTGACCCGAGTTTTGCACTGCTGTTCACCTCCCAAACCTGATAACTGCTTGCATAACTCTTGCGCACCCAAGAAGACTCGTTGTCATCATTGACCAAAAACAGGGCATTTTGTGTACCCACCACTCGGATATTATCATCCTTGTTATAACCAATACCTACCACGCCTTTGTAGTAATTGCTCATACCGCATACCAGTCGGGAATTGTAGTAATAGGTGGTAGGCACTTCGATATTATTGATTTCATATTGCTGTACGGGGAAGAACTTGTGATTGTTGTCGTTATACACATACACGAGATTACTCATAGACGGCATATTGTAAATCTGGAACATCTCACGTACTTCCGCATTGTTTTTCACTTTGATTTCGCCCGAACCTGTCACTTTACCCCAAGCATAGAGAACCGCTCCGCTGTTGAGTTGAATCAGACTACCCGCGTTCATATAGATGCGGGAATACGGACCCTGTATATAACTGATGTGTCCTGTTTCACGGCAATACATTTGGGCACTCACTTCAATCTTTCCGGAAACATTCAATTTGGCATTTGCGGCGAGAGTAAGACGCATAAATTCAACTATATCTTTAGAAGTGGTTGTCTTATTACTATTGTCCGCACCCGTACCGTAAATGGCGTTCTGCCCTACGATATGGGGAATGAGCAGGGTCGCATTGGACGGCAGTTCATAATCGCCTGCAGGCAGCGTATAATTCTGTGTCATGACGATGGTGCAATTCTTGTTTTCATTGTCTTTAGCATATTGCATGGCCGCTTCCAGCGTCGTGTAATGCGCTCCGCCGACAATCTTACATACATACGGACTCGGGTTCTCGGTCGCTATCACATAGTGGTAACCTGCAGCATAATCGGCTTCGGTATCATCAATATTATATATATTGTACCCCGTAGCCTTATATTTGGCAAGGTTGGTATTGGTGTCGTACACACCACCCTTCAACTGCACATTGCCTGCTGTAGCTGTAGCGTTCAACGGACCGTAGGTGGTGGTGCCGTTGCTGGCAGCCTTGAATTTACCGCCACGTACCTCTCCGACAGAAGTCGCATCGAAATATAACGCAAAGACATCCGTAGTGGTGGCAACAGCACTCACTTTATCGCCGTCAATGGTAAAATTCTTCTTGGCATATACGCCATAACTCTTC
>ODAJ014742882.1_pt1 | contig 20794 bp, 20 predicted proteins | sample 1539241 | NCBI WGS metagenome assembly ODAJ01 (sample SAMN02144231, study PRJEB22623) | gut metagenome | biome: sheep rumen | host: Ovis aries | place: New Zealand | reverse complement strand
GTCTTTTTTGTTCATATCGACGAAATATCGGGTTCTTTTCTTCCTGCGCCTCCGGGGACTCGAACCCCGGACACCCTGATTAAGAGTCAGCTTAACCGCCTTGATTTTATGCGGAGTTTCGGCACAGCTGACGACATTTTGACGACCACTCTTTACCACTCAATTCGTTCGAGTTCACTCGTATAAACTCATATCCGCACTCGATTCCATGATATTTATTATCGGTTTCATGATATTTAATATCATTTTCTGGTATTTGATAATATTTCTCCACGCAACTTCGCAAGCAGGGCAACGGTATATACCGACGCATAAATTAAAGTTGCAAGCAGTGCAAATTGATATCAAATCAATTTTGTTTTGGGGGAACCCAAACCCCGAAGAGGCTAAACAATTATCTTTTGTATTTCATGCAAAAATACAAAGATTATTTGTATCTTGCGATATTCAAGTGCTATTCAAAAGTTAGTCAAATGTTAGTCAAATGTTAGTCAACCAACTTAAGGATATCCTCGCCGCTGAGATACTGTGTACCGAGCGCCGCAGCAAGACCGCTGCCGAATTTGCCAGGATACTCCACTCCTTTCGGATCGCGGCCAAGGCAGTAGCAGATAATCTCGACGGCCGTGACCATCTTCTGAGATTCGCCGAGCTTGATGTAATGCCCGTGGAACGCAGCTCTTGTCTTCGGTCCGATGATTCCGTCTTCTGTGAGTCCTGCCTGCCAGTCAAGATTGGCTGCCCTCTGAAGGCATCTGATCATGTTGCGCGTCGTCTCTGCTCCGCGGATCCCGTCGACCTCGATAGACACGCCGGTGAAATTGATGCTGTGCTCCTGCCCTTTCTTGACAAGAAGTTTTCTCTCATCAATGAACGGAAGCCTGTAAGCTGCTTCGAATGCGTAAATGCCTTCTATGAAGGGCTGAAAGCCTCTCAGGCGGTCGTTGCTTCCCCCGTCGTATCTTTCCCACATGTTACCCTTTTTGTTGCCAAGGATGCACACATGTCCATGGCTAAACTTGATAATATCGCCGGCAGCAATCTTATTCTTATCCGTGATTCTTACGGCACCCTTTGAAAGCAGATACTTTTCAAGAGCGCCAATATTACGATTACCAACATCGGTAAGTCCGCAAGCGTAAAGTGTCTGATCAATGAACCTGTCGCAGGATGTCATCTTGCAAATCGGATAAACCGAAGGAAGGGCAGGAGCATTTCCATACTTCCATCCATTATCACGGACAAGCTTAGCAACTTTCGATGCTTCACCAAGGAACTCTTTTACTGTTTTCTTGAAAGATGACGCCTTTGCCTTCTTCACAAGATCTGTGAGGGCCTTGTCTGACTGCTCACCGTAAATGCCGTCTACCTCAAGTCCACATGCTTCCTGGAGCATGACAACGCTCTTCTCCGTTCCGGATCCGAAGTCACCGTCTACGAAATTCTGAGATGTATAATATGCGCAGTCAACAAATCCTACGAGCTGAAGATTTTCCTGCAGGGTCCTTACCTCATCTCCGCTGTTCCCGCGTCTCAATGTCACGAAGGAATTGACGTCTTCATACATCGGTCTGCCGAATCCTGCAACACGATTGCCGCCGCCCACATTCGCATAGCTGTAAGAGTGCCTTGCAACGCATCCGCCGTTCGTGGCGAATCCGTCTGAATTGGTATTGCCTTCAATCGTGTAAACGGTTTTGCTTGCAGTATCGGCCTTCTCGACATATCCGACATGACAGATTCTTCCCATCGAAGAACTGTAGAAATAGATCACATCACCCTTCTGAGGTGTTTTATACCATCTTCCGGCCCGCTTGAAATATCCGCTGCCATCCGGAGTATAACCTGTCATGTAGTTTCCGCTGTTCGTCTGGCAGAGGAGTTTTTTGGCTTTCGCAATACTGCCCATGACTTCTACCGCGATACCGTCTACAAAGTACTGGCACCACTGATCTCCGTTGCCGGCTCCTGCAAGCTCCTGGAACTTCTGAAAGTTTCCGCTTCCTGCATCGGCGGTAAAGTTCTCCATATCGGCAGATGCATGATTCTTTTCGCGGTAGCCGACATAGTGTGCCGCTCTTTCAATAATCTTATCAGCTGTAGTTCCCATTGCTGTCTCCTTTTTCGTTTCGGCCTGCTCGCCGTCTTTCAGGTCAGCATACTTACCGATGAACTCCACACACTTAACATGTCTGCTCCAGTACTTGCTCGAACCGACTCCGTTTTTCTTGTAGTAGTTGTCCGCCTGGTCCTTTTTAAGGACTTCAAGCCACTCACTGCACGAATACCCGGCATCCTTTGGAAAACGCTCAAATACGCGAAGTACGGCGCTCTTACCGCCAAGATGCTGGACTTCCGCCCACATCATCTGACCTTCTACATTCTTCACGCCGTTTTCTTCAGCCCTTGCAATATACTTTTTCAATCTCTCCTGAAAGACATACTCAGATGCTTCATGGCCTGCATCAGTGGCAAGCATCTTGATTAGGATTGCCTTCTCTGCGGGTGACGGATTCCACCGCGTCCCTACCCACGAAACAGAAAGCTTTAACTTGATAACATTATTCGGATCGCACGCCGCGAAGACGTCCGGATGCTCATCAAAGATATACTGTATAAGCTCCTGCGCCTCTTCTCCGTATGCCTGATACGGTCCGAGCGTGCAAGTGTGTTCCTCATTGGAATTTGTGTAGGCTCCGGCATAAGCTGTCCAATCCCTATTTTCGGAGTAGGTCTGACCGCCACTTTCAACAGCTGCTATGATGTTTGAAAGTACATGTAAATTCTTTTTATTCATCTTTTCTCCTCTCCAAATTAAAAAAGACGGAGGACCATGTCCCCCGTCTAAAACTGTATTACATACCTTCCGCACCTGTGCCGGTATCGTCTATCTTGTCTTTCAGTATTGCAATGTATTTTACGAGCCAGTCCGGTACATCAGCTCCCATTCGTCCAGAATTTTCAATGATGGACAACATCTCGTTAAGTAAAAACCACGATGTTACCAGAAGCGAGAAAAGTGTCGTGATCGGCGGATTGAAATTCATCTGAATAGCAAGCGTCGCGACAATATAATCAAGTACCATTGACACGACAATCACACAAAGAATCCCGAATTTTTTTATAATCCCGTTCATGCCGACGGCGCTTGACCATCCGTATTTAGGATCGTCCGGATGTTCAACGGCTTCCTTTTTGGCCGCCAGCATGCCGGTGATGTAATCGATTACCATCATGAGCACAAGAAGTCCGATCAGCGGGATGAGCATGCCGAGTTTGTCGGATACGTAAGCAATCGCGGCGGACACAAGCCCCGCGATTAAATAATAGGTTTCTTTCATGTCATACCTCCTTTAAATAAAAAAGCACCTGTGCGGGTGCTTTTGGTGATCATTAAATATGTTACTGTTAGCCCGACCATTTACGGTCTATCTCTTGCTTGCTTCAAGTAAACCTCCTTATTTTACTGCAAAAATCTTTTTTGTTAAGTAAATGCCCGGCTTAGATTTTTTGATAGCAGATTTTATTGTTACCGACACAAATGCCGGGAACATATGCCGTGTGACTTGCTACCACCTCATACAATGCTTATCATACAAGTGGGAGGTGATAGCATGGCACCACCAAAAAAGAGCGACAAGGATAAACATATAAAAATGTCTGTGTCATTTGAACCCCGACAGTTCGACCAGCTCATGCACTACTGTCAAATCAATGAGCGGTCTGCTTCCTGGGTGATCCGGAAGGCGCTGTCTGATTGGTTCGAGAAACATAAAGATGATGTCGCTCCATGATCAGCGGCCCCGTTCATCCGGGGCCGTTTGATTTATTGCTACCACATCATACCATTACGCATTAGGTGGTATAGTTACTACTAAATGCCCGTTTAGTCTACTTACGCATTAGCTTTTAGAAATGCCGTGTAAACATCTGCAATCTGCCAGTATCCGCTTGTTACAGGATGTACACCACCATTACCGATAGGTGATTGATAGGTTATATCTGTGTTACGTGCGTTAACTACGACAGACTCCATGCCCATGTTGTAAACAGTATCAAGATTGGCATGGATAGGGATAAGATAAACACCATCTGTCTCCATGTCGGAAAACTCGCTGATAATCCGCGCCGCCCAAACAGCATTGTTGTGTTTATATCTGTCCCTTGTCTGAGCGCATCCATAAGCCTTGCCAAACGCATCCTGTGAATGGTTTGGCGGGATCGTAATACATATGCCGATGCTTATTGATGGTGCGGCATCTTGTACACTATCGACCATGTCATGCAGATAACCGATGCACGTTTCGATTTTTGTATTAAGCGCATCATCGCTTGTCGGGCTGAACATATCATTGATGCCCATGTTGATGATAAACCAGTCAGGTACCGAAATTCCGCTGTTATCAAAGTAGTAATCGGCATCAAACGTCTGTGTTGTTGGATTATAAAACGGGTTGTAGATGGTTCCCCTCGCATCACCTTCAGGATATGTGATGGACGCTTTTGTAAAATAATCCGTCAGCGACCAACCGGATCGTCCTTCCATGTTGTTCGGGGCTGTCCCTCTTGTACCGATCGTTGTCACGGTCATACCATCGTTTGTAAAATTGGCATGTAACTTGTCGATAACAGTACCGTTATCTGTGGTACTGTCTCCGAGGACGATCACGCTTTTGCTTGATCCTGTTCCTGCCGATGCCGCTGTGATAACAAGTGTGGTCTGTACCTGTTTGGAAACGGACAGATTGTTTTTAGGTGATACAGATATAGTCAGCGTATATGTCCCTGCGTCAGCGTCAACAGGCGTGATACGATACCCACGGTCTAACTGCTTCCCTTTTGTACAATCTACGTTCCACGCATATTCTTTCCATCTTTCCGTGATGTTTTCAAAATAGATATTGCACTCAATCCCAGATGTGGCATATATCTTTGACGGCACGTTGAGCAAAACATCATCGACACTATCTACAATGTATTCCGGCAACAGGTAACAGATTCCGTATGCTTCATAACCCGCATCTGATTCTGACTGTGCAATCATCATCGGGAAGTAAAAAGGATCAGTGGAAAATGCGATATAAGCGGCATTCTGCGGCGATTGTACAACATAGTATTGTGCAGAAGATAAATAATCACCTGATATGTATGCTTTCTGTGCGTCGTAAAACGCATATCTTATGGTGAAAGCATATCCGCTTCTTGATGTCTTTATCAGATACTTTGTTTGCGGCTTTATACCGATATATCCGGTGCGTTCGTGGTTATCATTTTCAAAAAAGTTTCCATTCGCCTGACTTACATATTCTCCGACTACAACATTGGTAGGATCAAGCAGGTTTTTACTTGTATAAAAAAATGTGGTCTGCTGTGGCGTAATGCTGTCATAATCTGCGATTTTGTCGTTTGCAATCTGCTTAATTTGCTCAACCGTTCCCGCAGTCATAACCGCATCTGTTTTCACAGTATGACTTTCCTGTGCGCCTTTATAAATCGTAATGCCATCAAATGTTGCCGTTGCTGATCCGCTTGTTGCCGCATATATTTCAAATGCTATTTTTGTGTCCCCTGCATTAACAACGGCATTGTTGTTATATATATCGCCGTTTTTAACATTTTTTGATACTGTTCGTCTTGTGTTATCTGCGTCCCAAATATAGATATATAACGGATTAACAGCTGTGTTACCTGTAACTTTGGCACGTACACCATAAACACCAGCCGTTGGATTGTTAATAGTAAATATTTGCTTATTGGTGCCAGTAAATTTGATACTGTTACTCGTCCACAACACGTTGCTGTCTATCACACTGTCGATAACATCTCTGTTATCTGCTACCGCATCTACGATAAACTCACCATAGTATGATTTAGAGCCGCTGCTATCATTGATGACCAAATAGACAGCATTTGCAGGAGCAGTTACTACATATCCACTCAATGTCACACTTGCAGGAGCAACCTCAAGCACTGTGCCGTTACTGGACAAAAACCCATACGGGCGCGGCGCACTGCCACCTGTGCAGTTAAGGGTAAATTTATCTCCTTCCGTACAACTCACAACAGCTCTGCGCCATGAGTTATTAGCCACGATGGTATTAATGTCAGCCGTAGCATTACTGAGCGTAATGTAACCACCTGACGTAAACGCGATTTCGCCGTTGCCAGTAAAGGCTTTTAAATCAGCCTTTAACGTACCTAAAGATCCATTTAGTGACGCAAGCGCGTCACCGGTTTTCTTAGCATCCGCTGCCGCGCCGGGGATTTTCAACGTACCATCAACTGCGATCTGACCCTCACCGACTTCCAGATCCACGGGGAGAAGTTTGCCGTCGTTTCCAACTACAATCACTTTCCCCGCATCTGCTGATCCTCTGCTTACCGAAATCTCTTCAGCAGTAGGATCGTCTTTTTTTTTATCTCCCTCAGGCTGCTCGTGCCACTCTCCCCCGGCTTCGTCATACAGATACTCCTTGCCGGTATCGATCTCGTCATATACCGACCCATTGCAGATGAGGATGCCTTTGTAAGAAGTCGTGGGCTTTGTGTCGGAAGAAAGCCCAACCAAACAAAACACCTCTCTGCTCTTTGTTACTCCGTCTACTACTTTAGACGGAGCTGCTTTTGAAGATAAAATAGATATCATGTATATCCTCCTTACGTAAAGCGTAGTGTGACAGTAGCGCCGACACCGCATGGCTCGTTATTAACGACATTTGGAAACGCGGAACTCTTGGTGATTGTGATCCTGATGCCGAACGGTGACGGAGTAGCAGAGACGACGTATCCTGAAGCTGTCACCAGATCCAGGGAGCTTTCCACCAGATAATTCTCATTCTGGCGAAGATTTACCTTGCAGGATGTGACGGTAATGCTCGGCATTGCATCAGACGCACTCGGCATGGGATACGGGATCGTAAAGCGCGCCTCTGTGCCGCCCGATGTGACATATCCGACTCCGTCCCACGATCCTGTCTTTGTCGCGCCCTTGCGGGCAGTCTCAGCAAGCTGTCTCCATCCGTACCAGATGGAAACATGAGCCACATAAGACCTCACGAAGATATCTCCGTGATACGTCATGACAATCTGCGCGCGGCTCTCCTTCGTGAACGGCACCGGAACTACCCACATCACAAACGCCTGCGTCGTGGGGGCGTTTGTCAGGTTTGTGGCGGCTGTTACCGTAGGGGCTACGTAGCGTCCCACCGTCAACACGTCGTTCAGATCGTCGCCGGCCAGCACTTTTGTGTCCGTCATAGTGTTCTTGCTTTGGCCATCAATGCGACTGTCAAACATGAGCTCGGAAACACTCACGTACCGCTGCCCGGCCGTGTTGGCGATATCTGTCAGCATGTAAATCTTGCCGCCTACATTTACAAGCGCCTTCGGTTCGTCGCCGGTTAAATAGTCGCTCGCTATGCGGTAGGCTTTTTTCAAGCTGTTGTCGGCATAATTATGCTGAGCGATGTACGCCGCACCCGGACCGGAGAATAACTGTAAAATCTGTTGTCCGTAAACAACGGCCTGTTCTGCCACAAGCGCGTCGGAGGCGCTAAGCCCCGCCGCTTCCTTGACCGTATCAGTAAGTGCGGGGAACGCCTTGTCAATTAACCCGAGGGACGAACTGACAGCGCCGTTTACGAACGCCCCGTCACTATGCTCAAAAGTACAATAGTACATGTCATTGTCAGGATCATAAGCGATCCCCCACACGCGATAGGACACGGGCGCAGGCTGCCATGATTCCAACGCAAGCGTGTCGGGGTTGATTACAGCTATTTTGCGGCCGTTAGCGCCGTTACCGCACGCCGCATATATTTTGTGCGTGTTGGGGTTGTAGCATATACCGGCGCCCTGGCCGCCGTCCGCGATCACTTTGGACAGGCCCTCCACGGGGTTGAAATCTGTATCATACGCCGTCAATACCAGATCCGTGTTCTCGTTCTTATCTGCGTAGCTTGTGCCGTATGCTACAACGATCCTGTTATTGGCGGAATCGTAGCAGGCCCCGCGCAGCGAATAATCCCTGATATTTCCGGTCGATGCATTGAACTGCTTAACAACGTGCTCCACCGGCGCACTGTCCCGCACGGCCTTGCTTACTATCAGGGGTTTGGTGTTGTACGTCCCGCTGTCATTTACCACAACGCTGTCGTCCGACCAGATCGGAGCGCTGAGCTTATACGTGGCCATTGGTACAACAACCTTCTCACCGCTTGCCAGCGCCGCCTCAAATGCGGCCGTGTCGTCCGTAGTTCCGTCCCCTTTTGCTCCGTACATCAGCGGCGTAACATATCCGCCGCTGAGAGCCTCAACGCCGCCGCTGCTGTTGAAGGTGAGTATCTTGTTGCTGCCTGACGCATTGGAAAGCGTTGCGGCAAGAGCCTGGAGGACCTGGGGCATAGATTCGATGTTCCGTGCAACATTGGCGGCGGATTCCGCTGCCTCATTTGCTGCATTTGCTGCTTCCGTCGCGGCTTCTGTCGCTTCATTTGCGGCTGTGGCCGCGCCCTCGGCTGCTTCAAGACTTGATTCAATATAGTTTATGACGCTCTCGGACTGCGCCCCGTCTTCCAGAGGGGACTTCTCAACGTCCAAGATGAAATTTGCCGTTGCGCGCCTTCCACTTGCATTCGTGAAGACAAGCTCTGCAATGCAGGGTCCCCACATAGCCGTCATCTGCTCTTCCAGTGTTACCGTGGCCACGTTGCCGCGGAGCACCACCGTGCCACCTGCATAGACGTTCTTATCCGGTTTTCCGATGTTGATCACAGCCGTATAGCCAGCCAGTGAGAAGACCGTATCGCCATCGTAGACCGTGAAGTCGATGGTATATCCCCTGTCATACTGATTGACCGGCACAACTACCGGCGCATCGCCGGGAATTAAATTCAAGTTGTAGGATGCCATTTACTCTGTTTCCACCTCCTCAACTTCAAGATTGACATACTCGCCAAATGTTACCGTTGTGTACATTTCTTCTTCAGATTCTTCAATCTTCGTTACCCTTGCGGATACGAAGATCATTCCTTCCGTGTCCGACAGCTTGACCGTGTCGCCGACATTAAGAACAATATCCGGGTCAAGGATATCGGCTGAGAACTCCTCAGCCATGTGATTGCGCTTTCGGAGTTCCGCTACTGCCTTACTCAGCAACATCTTCTTGTTGGATGTGTCATATGAGAAGAAAGCGATAACCCATCCGCCGCCCTCGTCCTTGGCCTTGAATCTCCGCCAATTCTCTCTACCCTTTCGGCTGTAAAGGCTGCCACCTTCCGATAGCCAGATATCACCGTCATCGTAAGTCATGCCGACTAAGTTGATGGGATTCTCTTCACCTTCCGGAGTGCCGCCTTCGACCCTCAACGCTGTGGCGAAAGTAGCAAGACTACGTTTCCGCTTGATGGAAGATATCTCTCTTCCTGCAACAAGAGGCTTCTGTAATACCTTGCCGCGCTTCTTGCGGATGTCGATATACATGCCAGTGATCCGGAGCCCGTCAATGTCAAAATCGAACTCAAGCTCTACACCGAAGCTGTTGGCCACAGACAGGATCCTCTCCATGACGGTTGATGTAGAGTCCCAGGATAACGTCCGCTCGTTCCTCGGTATGTCATTGTGTCGGATGGTGAAACCGCTGTCCTTTATGAATAGATTCAAGTAGTACGTGATGCGGTGTTTCCCGTCTGCTTCCATCGCCTTTGCTTCTTCGCATACGAGATCGATGCCCCCGCCTTCGAGGTGCATCCACACGCGCCCTAATTCGGGTTCGCTCTGCGATTCCAGTATCGTGAATACCTGATACCGGTTAAGGCGCTTCCTGAGGACATACCCGCCCGGCTCCGCACATCGTTCTGCCTTTCTTCGCATCCCCTTTGGATACTCAAGGTAACACTCCATGATTGGAGCACCCGTGTCCAGCTCGTCCTGATACACATCACCCGTGATGATCATCCCGTCACGAGCACCCGCCATACCGAGGACATTGAGCATTTTGTCCGTAAAGTAGACAATCATTCCCACACCTCCCGGTAAGACATCGTGTATGATGTGGGTTTTGCTCCCATGTCATCTGTCGTGACTGCACTGCATTCAATCCGGTTGAATCCCGGCTTCAAACTGAATTCCATCCAGTTATTGTCGATGCTTCCGAGTGCGGGGTTGGGTCTTCCGTTTGATCGAATCTCCCCGGTTGAGCAGTCAATCACGATGTTCTCTGATGCACGCATGACGTTGGCCAGCTCATCCTGCGATGTCCTGCCTGTTGCTATGCTCTGCGCGAGAGATATGCCAAGACCGGACATCTGCTGCTGCCCCTTTACTCTGGCCAGAGAGACACATACATACTTGGGATTAGTCCCCTGCATGATGGATGTGTAAGCTGATGCATCGATCTCGTAGGTCTCTTCGCCGAGCGTAAAGGTGTAGATATCCCCAAATCTGGCGATTCCGATGCCGATGCCGTTCAGTCCGCTGATCGGATTATCTTTGCCGACCCTCACGCGCACTTTCTTGGCTTCCACGCCATAGACGCACATAACCGCTGTGGCATACGCTGAACCGACACCCGTCTTCTCCAGAATGATTTCCGCTTCTTCGATTTCCGCTGTCAGCGTGTCGCTCTGCTCCACGATTTCCGAGATAAGACCAAAGTGGAAATATCCGACCTCACGAAGATCGTCCGTGTAAAAAAGCGGCTGTGCTGTGACAACGTAGTTGCGCATTGTCGTCTGCGTGATTGCTTTGTAAAGCGTGATGCCCGTCACTTCGGAAGTATCTATCGTAGGATCAACGATTTCCTCCTCTTCCTCGGTCTCTTCCTCGTCTTCTGTGATCTGCTCGCTCGGAATGACTCGTGTCATCGTTAAGTAACGAGTGCCGTTAATGGTGACCACTTCCTGAGAGCCGTCATTGACTCTGACAGGTGTCATGCGGTAGTATTCCTCCGCATATCTTGTCACCGTATCCGGATAGATTCCCGTGTTGAGGAAGGAATTTGCATTAACGATGAGGTTTCTCGTGCCTCTTGCCAAGCCTGCATTGTTTGCGTCAGGTGTGCCGATGGCAATCATGTTGCCGGCATCATCCGAAAACAGCAAAGACTCTGTCTCTGCCCTCGTTGTCGTCCGGAGAATCGGATAAGCATCCACTGTGCCTCTATAATCAAGCTCGATAGTTGCCCGCCCGCCGTCTGCCTGGACCGTTATGCTGTGCTCATCCACCGCATACTTGTACGGATCCGAGCAGACGAAGACAAGCTCGCCCGTTACAAAGAGATCTCCGACATCTTCCATATCAATATCTGTCAGCGTGCCACGAAAGAACTTATCCGGCTCATCATTGAATATCAGCTCCGCTTCTTCTTCCTTCAGGAGTTTCTTCAAAGCATTGAACTTGTAAGCATAATCCTTTGCATTTTTGGTATTCATCTGGAAGCCTACATGGATCTCTCTCGGCTTCCGCCTGACGGAGCGGAAACGCGCCCCGTCACGGTCCGAGGATTCTGTCTGGGATACTTCCCGTTCATTCCCCTCACGTCCCGATGTGTACAGTGTCCTGTACCCGGGGACAATTTTCTCGATGAAGCTCCCGTTGAAGCACAAGGCTTCAGACGGGAGCTCGTCAAGAGGCTTTAAGAGTTCTGCTGTATCATGGAATTTATACATTTTATGCTCCTATTCCTCTTCTGCGTTTTTCGTTTCTGTTTATGTCGCCGCTCGTCTCTGCCGCAGCACGTCCAATTTCACGCTTGTCGATGTAAGTCTTGACGATGATGGTCTGGTCTCTCGTGTAGCTCAAAGATTCATCAAGTCTGGCATCCGCACCAAAGTCCTTAATATCCGCCTGGGATTTCCGAAGGATGTTGGACGGGATAGCCGCTATCTTCCGCGCCTGCGTCTTGACCATGCCCATCGACTTCTTGAGACCGATGGCATAGCCTTCTCCGGTCCATTCACCGTTTTTAATCTGCACTTTGGAAGGAGAACCGATTTTTGCTTTTGCCTGAATCGCTGCATTAGCCGCCGCAGCTAAAGCCGCCGCCTGTGATGCAACCGCACCGGCTTGTGATGCGAGACCTGCCGCCAGACCTTGACCGATATACGATCCTGCCGAGTACGCTGATCCATAGCCGCCCTGCATTGCCCCGGTTGCCGCACTGACAAGGGATGCACCTGCCGCAGCAGCTGAACCAGCCGCCGCTGATACGCCATTCGCGTAGTTCTGACCTGTCTGCTGACCGGCAACTCCTGCCTGTGCCGCTCCGCGATTCATGGTGGCTATGATCATTGCCACCGTTGCCGTAACGATTGCTCTGGACCTTGCTCCGCCCGAGGTAAGTGCCGCTGTGACTCTGGTAACTCCCGTCTTTGTGGCTGATACAACGTCTGTACTGCCCTTTTTCACCGTTGCCGTGACCGATGCCATCGTAGCCGTGACCGTAGCCGTTAAGGCTGTCATACCGCTTTCTACAACGCTTATAGATGTCTCCATCTGAGAGAGCGATGATGCCGCACTCGATGCCTTAGATGCAATACCGGACACTGATGCAAGTACAGCCGCCGCAGATACGGCAAGCGCCGCCATTCCGACCGATGATGCTGTGACTGCCGCAGCAAAGGCCACAAAGCCTGCCGTAGCTCCTACGAGACCAGCAACTGCCGCAATCATGATAGCTGAGAAAGCTGTGAGTGATGCCGTGAGAGCGATGATACCGGCTGAGAGAGCCAGTGTACCGGCTGTGAGTGCCGTGAAGCCTGCCGTGACCGTCATGGCATTGGCACCAATGAGCATAAGCCCCGCGCCCATCAGCGTGACACCAGCCGCGCAGACAAGCACGCCTGCCCCGAGCGCCATAACCGCCACACCGAGCGCAAGCACGCCAGCCGCCGCTACTACCGCGCCTGCTCCTGCAACCACGAGACCTGCGCCAAGTACAATAGCCCCCGCACCTGCAACAAGCGCACCGGCCCCGGCAACGAGCATTGCTGCCCCGAGTGCGATGAGTGCCGCTGCGCCCGTCATGCCGTAAGTGGCCAGATTAGGCAACGCCGATGAAAGTACCGCCACCGCCGCAGCCGCAAGAAGCGCACCCGCGGACACAAGCAGGACTGCCGCTCCGAACGCCACAAGGCCCACAGCGCCCGCCGTTAGCGCTGGGGCTAATACTGCCGCGCCAACCGCTAAAGCGGCCATCACAACGACCATAGCCGCAAACATGGCGATTGCAGGCGCACCTGCATTAGTTAATGCGATTGCTGCCGCCGCCATAATTGCGAAGCCAGCCGCCACAAGAAGGACCGCCGCCCCGATCATCAGGAACGCTGTACCGGCAGCGGACATCTGTGCCGCCGTTGCCGCCGCATGCGTTACGAGTGCCATCATGCCGAGAGACAATGCCGCAACTCCGACCACCAATCCTGCCATGACCGCGATAGCCGGACCGCCTGCTCCTGCGAGAGCAATAGCAGACTGTGCCAGGAGAGCGAACGCCGCCGCTGTGAGTAAGAGTCCTGCGCCAATCATCATGAAGGACTTAGCCGCCGCAAGCATCGGACCCGTTGTCTGTATTGCCGCCGAACCTGCTTCCGACATTCCGCTTGCCGTAGATGCCAAATGATTGCCGATACCGCCTGCAATAGCCGTACTCAGCTTCATGAACGCGCCGCCGATGGTCATTACAAGACCTGCGACAAATCCGGCGACCTTAAGTGCCGCGAATGCCGCGGCCACCTTCGGCAACAGCGTAATTATTCTGGCGATTGTGTCTGCGTGAGCCTCGATGAATCCCGCAAGGGATATAAGCGCACCGGATACCACACTGCAAACATCCGCAAAGCTTGTGAGGCTGCTAAGCGAACCGAAGTCGCTGTTCACCTTTCCCAACGCTTTTCCTACCGCGCCAAACGCCTGCCCGAATGAGGTGCCAACATTTTTGGCGTATCGCATGAAGATACTGAAATACTTGCCTGCATTTGTTACAAAGGATGAGATTTTCTTGGAAATCGCATCGCCGTCGAGCATTTCGGCCTTGCTTATTATCCCCTCAATGGCTTTAATCGCTGTACCCTGCAATGAATCAAAAGCAGGCTGCAGCTTGACAGATATCGTCTCCTGAAGTCCGTCCATCGCCTGGTCTGCCGTTTTGTAAGTCGTGGCTAGATCTGTAAAAGCATCATTCGTTCCTACAGCCGTAACCGCATCAAAGAAATCCTGCGTTTTTATCGTGCCTTCCTGGACTCCCTGAATCATTTCGGACGTTGACATGCCCATCTGCTTGGCGACCGCTGCGATACCTGCCGGGGTCTGTTCAAGCATGAGCTTAAAGTCCATCCACTGCACTTTTGGCTTTGCGGCCATCTGCGTAGCCTGCTGAGAAAGCGTTTTCATCGCCTGTTTGGGATTTTCGGCCGCTGATGCGATACCTCCAAAACCTTTCACAAGCTGCTGTGCGGATTTTATTCCAACTGCATCAAGCTGGGCATACGTTGTAGCCATTTCCGAAGCGGAGTAAATTGTTGCAGTCGCAAAGTCCTGTAATTCTGTCTTTACTGACTTGATGTCGCTTTCGGCATGGCCGTTCATTTCCATGTTTTTTTGGAATGTCTGCCATGCAGCAGACGAAGAGCCGAGCTCTCCGGTCATGTCTCTAACGCCGTTTATAACAAAATCAACTGCTTTCCCGCCGATATTTGCGAGAGCACCGAAACCGATGCCGCCCATCAGCGTCTTCTGCAATCCTCCGACCTCTCCGGCGATCTGCTTGAAGGTCGAAGACATCTGCGACCCGTCAGCTGACAGAATCGCTTTCAAGCTCATGCTTTCAGCCATTTGCTCCGCCTCCCTTCCGCTTTAAGAATCCGCCGAGACCCTCGAAGCGGCTGTCAGGCTTTTTCTTGTTTTTCTCAATGTTCTTCATCGCCGCCTCTTCGTTCCAGAAGAGTTTGAATTTCGGATACGCTGTTTTGTATCCCTTGCCAGACTTCTTCTTGCCATTCGCACGCATCGTTTGCCATGCAAGGAAATGCGTCCAGAAAGCCTTATCTGTCTCTCTGTACTGCACGGCTTCCATTAGCATCATGTAATCAGGTATGTCGAGCTTCTCAAACTCCTCTATCGTATAGTCAAGGTAGCGCACGCACGTGATTAGACATTGCTTGTAGAATTCGCCCCATGTCCGAGCAGATCCGCCCTCTGCTTCTTCTGCATCTCCTGATACAGTTCCGTCAGTTGTAACATCTTCGCTTTCGTACAGTTCGCATTCGATAAAAAATCAATCACCTGACCGTAGAGCGATTCAATGTCATCGTGTTCCTCGATATATTCTTCGAGCTCCTTCTTCGTCACACGCTGCTCCTGTCCTTTGTTCATAGCAATAAGGGCAGTCAGCAGGTCATCAGCGTTCTTGTCCAGGAGTCCGCCGAGCAGGACGTTTAAGCCCACATTCTCTTCAATGCCGTTACGTTTCTGCTTGTGAAGCGGATCCACTTCACGGATGAATGCAAAGCCTGCCTTAAATGCGTACACCGTTCCATTCATTTCGAGTTCCATAGTATTAGCCATTGTTCTTATCTCCTTTCTCTGCCTTTCGAGAAAATGCCTTATACAAAAATAAACCAGCAGGCTCATTCGTTATGCCCTGCTGGTTTTCTGTGTGTGTCCATATCACGCGCCGGTCTTTGTCGTATCAGCGAAGACGTAGGATGCAACGGCCTGCTGTGCCGTGGTAACGGTAACGCCGGCGCCGCCGTCCGGAGCACCGATGCCGTTAGCCGCATAGGTGTAGCTGTACTCAGCAAAGTCCTCAGCGTTGGAGGTCTTCGTCCACTCCGTCAGGATGCCCTGATAGTACGTGCCGGCGAATTTATTAGTGCCCGTGCGCGGGTTGGAAAGATCTGCTTCCCAGCACTCGACAAGCTTGTTGTGGAGCATCGCGTTGCGGAGCTTCTCGCCCAGAGTCTCATCTCCCTTGAGAACGATAGCCGTTCCGGTGATCTCAACGGTTACGGCACCGGGTTTCTGGATTACTCCGTCCTTTGTGACCGTGCTGTCCGAATCCGCCGAAGCGCTGTTTTCATTCTCGGTTGTGAAGGCAAGAACCGTACCGGCATCAGTAGCCGCATCTTCGAAAACGCGGAACAGATACACGATCTTACTGCCCTGCACTGCCTCAGCTGCGTCGGCAAAAAGCTGTAAATTCATAAGCTTTCTGTTTGCATTCATGTGTTTATACCTCCTAATGTTTCGGTGAAAAATAGACTACGGCCTCAACTATGCCATGCATAAGAGGCGTTGATGTTGTGTTATCCGGTATGATCCTGCTTACTACACTCCTCACCATGAAGCTGTAGTCTGCGCTTGTGGCACTCCTTAAAACGGATTTGATAACCGCGAGCATTGCTGACACAGTACCGCGCTTTGTAAAGTCTGAGTGCCATACATGGATCGTAACGGGGATATTTCCGAGGATGACCGACTTTGTTTCGCGGTCGTACTGATCGAAAGCTCCGAGATAGATGAACGGATAAGGCGTATCCTCTCCCGGGAGCTGTCCGTCATACACGGAATCGGGATAGGATTCTAAGAGCTTTCCGCGCACTGCCGTAAAGAGTGCCTGTTGTGGTTCCATCATATTCTCACTCCTTACTTCATGAGCTTTTTAAGGTCTGATTTGAATCTTGCTGATTCCTGAATGAAAGCCGGTCTCATGTATGGTTGCGCTGACATATAACGAGTACCGTACTCGACATACGCTGCATAGTTCATGTGTGGCTCAACCTCTGCCGTGAATCCGCCGTCTGTGAGCTCCAAAGTGATCGAATTGGCAAGATTGCTTGTATCCTTCGGGCAGATAATATTTGCTGTTGTCTGCATCTCGGATCCGTGATACTGCACAACGACCTTCACATCTTCAAGCTTGACGTTCTTTTTCAGCTTCGCCTGAAGCTCGTCAAAGCCTTCGAGTTTCACTCCCATACTCATAACAATCACCCTCTCTTCTGTATCTCAGAACAGACGAACGCCTGCTTTGTGCGCAGGGAAATGCGCCTGTCAACCGTGTAGAGCTTTGACCCGACACGTATCCGGTCGAAGACTTCGCCATAAGCATTGAGCAGGCTGATTGTCTTGGACCCTTTGCGGATGCCGCCGTAAATGAGGTGCATCTGTTTCTCGCTCGTGTTGACCACCGATGCAAGGCGCTTTGTGCTTACAACGACAGGCGCGCCATAATCGCCGGTGCTTTCATCATACGGGCCCGGTGTTACGGTCTGGAAGTAAATGGGAGTGTCGTATCTCATGATGGCGTCACCTCGTCAAATAAACCTGACATGCATTCCGTATTCGCTGTGGGCGTTCTTCCATGCTTCGATATCCCTCATGTACTCTGCAAACGGATCTTCTGTCCAGGACATGCTCTCACCCTCGACAGAGTGAGAAGACGTCCCTTCTGAACCGATGCGGTTGTACCTCTTGACCGAGACCGCTACGACAATGTAGCTGAGCTTATCCGGTACCGCATCCTCGTCAAGCATGACGCAGAGCTGAGATTCTGTATCTTCGCATATGTCGCGGATCTGAGATTCGATGTCTTCATGGATGTCGCCTGTCGGGTCGATACGGCGCATGATTTTGTCAATTACCTGCTGTGTCATGGCTGTCACGCTTTCTTTCTGGTCGTCCGCTTCTTCGCCGCGCTTGTCTTGCTCGTTGCCGTTTTACGTGCTGTCTGCTTGCGGACGGGCTTCTCAGGCGCTTTCTTCTCTTCGGTGGGCTGTTCTTCCACCTTCACTTCTTCCGCCGTCTCAGGGGCTTTCAGCGTGTCCTCTTCGGGCAGTTTCTCTTCGAGAATGCCTATGAGTGGAACCTTAAGCGGATTGTTACCCGTCAGAAGCGACTGCACTCTTTCCGATGTCGGAGTATATCCTGCTCTCGGATACTCATCACCGACATGGTATCTGTGATATGTCCGGATGCCGCCCACGACTTTCGTATCCTGCAGGTCGTCAAACATCTTAACTACAATGTACATGTATATCTCCTCATATCGCAGAGGATGGAACAGCTCCACCCTCTGCCGGATAATTGATCAAGTCTGCATCAGACGGATGCGACGTAGTAGGTCTTGCCGCTGGTGACCGTCGTGTCTTCCGTCAGGACATACTCACCTTCAACGAGCTCATACCAGCCCTGCCCTGCCGGGTTGCCTGTCGGATTCTCGACTGCTGTGTAGGTCGTCTCTGTCCCGCCGCCTTCGGACTCGCCGCCTTCTGCTTCACCGATCTTGCCGATGATGACGCCGTCGATGTATTCCGGATAGAAGACGACAGAGCAGAAGATCAGAGTGTCGATAGAAGCGTTGCCGGTCTTCGGATTATGTGTTACACCAACAAGGCCGCTCTCGTCAGCTGTGAGGTCGAACGCATCTGCAAGGTCACCGCCCGTAGCCGGAACGTATGCGCCGTTGAGGTTCTCAACAACAGTACCTGCGACCTGACCTTTCTTAAGACCCGGATGCACGAACGCGCTACCGATGCCAAGGAAGTTCTCGATGTAGGTGAAGCCGAAGAGAGTCTGTGTAGAGACATTTGCATCACCCAGGTAAGTAGCTACATCGTCAGAGCTGACGAAGTAGATCGGAGTGACGTCCATGTCCTCATATCTGTGCTGAAGTGCGCCCCACACATTAGCGAGTGCCTTCTGGAGTGTGGAACCTGCCGGAGCTGTGCCCGTACCGGCTGCGATTGTGTCGAAGAATGTCTTCTTGATAGCCTTGCGAATCTCGCGGATCAGGAGCTCATCTGTTCTGTTGATAGCTCTGTCGCGGCCTACCTGCTGGATAAGTTCTGCGGTTGTCTCCTTGAGATACTTACCAAGGCCAAGCTCGATTGTTCTGTCAAGCACTCTCTTGACCTTGGAGAGCTTGATTTCCTCACCCTCGGCTACCTGATCTGCGAGTGTGACAGTCTCTTTGTAGATTTTGATCAGAGTGCCGGCAGCCATCGGTACCATGTTAACAATGCCGAGGATGCGCTGAAGTGTTGCAATGTTCTGGCCGATCCTGTTTGCAAAGTCCATGGAAATGACCGGAGCGATATCGCCGGTCTGATTGATGTTGTCCGGTACTGCGAAAAGCTGAAGATTCATAAGCTTTCTGTTTGCGTTCATGCGTTTACCTCCTGATTAGTTCTTGAAGAGATCCCAGTGCTCTTTGATGAGCTGCTGTCTCTTAATGGGATCCTTCACTTCATAGATTTTTTCTTTGGTCCATTCAGATTCAGAGCTACCGCCTTTTCTCTTCGGATTGGAACCGGCAGACTTCATGGCCGCCTTGACGCCCTTGTTGACTGCGTCGTTGAAAAGCTTAACGAACTCATCGACATTCGCCTTGGTCTCGTCAGCTGTCTCAGCGATCAGATGCCCAACAAGCTTTGAGGATACGTTGATGCCCGCATCCTTCAGGATGTCGGAAGCTGTGGAAAGCATTTCTGCCTGATTCTTCTCCGCTTCAAGGGATGCAAGACGGGCTTTCATCTGCTCGAACTCCGCGTCACGCTTCTCGGCAGCGGACATGTTCTTAAGCTTCTCGGCTTCAGCCTGCTGTCTTGCCTTCTTCTCGGCTACTTTGCGCTCTCTTGCAAGTCTCTGCTTGACCATTCTGTCAACGTCAGCATCGGTGTATTTCTTCTCCGGCTTGTCTTCTTCGCCGTCGTCCTCGTCGGCGTCGTCATCCGCGCCATCATCTTCGCTGCTGTCATCGGCTCCATCATCATCGCCATCAGCGAAAAGCTGAAGATTCAGCGGCAGTCTGCCGTGAAGTGCGCGTGTCTGTTTTCTGTTAAGTTCTGCATGGATAACTCTGTTCTTCATTTATGTTTTTCCTCCATAAGGTTTTTAATGGTCTCATGCCTGCCAATTACCGTAGCTTTGTTGCGGATCCACGCCTGCCGCCCTCAAAAAATGAGCGATAAACTCAAAAATGAGCAATAAAAAAACACCGGTCTTCCGGTGCTCCTTAAGCAATATCAAATTTTACATAATCGGGATACTGTTCTGCGACTGCCCTCAGTCCGAGGAGACAGCTGTCAAGGAGCAGTCTCGCACCCTTCGAGCAGTGACCGCGCCACATCAGGGCGCCGTCTCCCGGCTCCGTCCTTGCCTGTATGAAGTCGTTCGTGTACTCGTTGAGGGAATTTACCAACGTGAGAAACAAGGCGCTCACAGAGGCGCACACGATGTCGGTCCCCTGTGTGGAGTATCCGGAATGACCGCGAATGACAAGGCTCGGCGGTTCTCTGCTCCCGTATGTGATTTCAATCATTGGCGCACCTCCGCACCGCTCACACTATTGCAGCGTACTGCAAACCTCAGCGCTGAGTTCTCGCCTTCGAGGCGGAGAACCCGATTGGAAGCTCCGGCAAGCTGGAATTCAAGTTCCTTGTTGCGCTTTTCCAGCTCTGCCGTTTTGCCCTGTTCCGTCATAAGGTCTTCATGCAGAAGCTCGGCTTTGGCCTGCAATTCCTCGACTCTTTCGCTTGTGCCTTCTGCTTTTTTGCGAGGATCTGTTTCATACAGATACTCCGCAACGATTGCCGCCTTGTCCTCAGTGCCGAGTAAACCACTACAAGGCTCACCGGCCTTGTAATTCTTGAGCCAATTCTGCGCTTTTTCTCTGAGTGTCATGGTATATCACCGCCTTTCTGTGATTGCCTTGCATCACGGCGCAGAAACAGTCAAGGCACACTGCTTTCGGGTCCGGAGCCCTATCTGCGCCGGTATGATCATTTTCTTCTTTGGA
>ODAJ011958320.1_pt1 | contig 20799 bp, 26 predicted proteins | sample 1539241 | NCBI WGS metagenome assembly ODAJ01 (sample SAMN02144231, study PRJEB22623) | gut metagenome | biome: sheep rumen | host: Ovis aries | place: New Zealand | reverse complement strand
CCCTTACCTGCCATTCTTGAGACCTCGAGACCAAACAACCACCAATCAAGGTGGTTTTTTGGTGCTTGGTTTATTTTTGCGCAGTGTGGTTTATTGGGCTTAACAGAACATAACTGGAGAAATATGGGAAATGTCCGAATACTACATTAAAAATGGCGAAGATTACGAGAAAGTTAATGCCTTTTCGCAGGATGATCTTGATAATCTCATTGACAAGCGTCTTGGCCGAGAGCGTGCTAAGTATGCCGACTACAATGAGCTGAAAGAGAAGGTCGAGGGCTTCGACGCAGTGAAGTCCGACTACGAGTCAAAACTGGCAGATGCTTACAAGGAGAGAGACGAGCTTGCAAGTCAGCTGAAGCAGGCGAATCTGAATACCGAGAAAGCAAACATTCTACGAGAGTTCAACATCAAAGACGACCTCGCCGAGTTTATTACTGGCGCGGATGCCACCGAGATGCGCGAGAGAGCTGAAAAGCTGTCACGAAGCACGGTCGGCAGTGCGGTCACTTTAGACAAAGTTCCGAAGCCAGCACCAAAGCGTTCAGATATTGAAAACATTCGCGAAGGCTTATTCGGAAACAAAGCTAACGAATAAAGGATTTTAACATCATGGCAAACCCATTAACTGCTGCCAGCCTCAACCTTGCGGATCATGTCAAGGAAGGTGTCTGGCAAAAAGACATCAAGGGCGGCGTTATCGCATCCCTCGCGCCACAGGCTCAGTTCCTCTATGGCAACACCGATATTTACACTTTCACTGGCACTCCAAAAGCTGAGTTGGTTGGCGAAGGTGAAAACAAGTCTAGCGAGGAATACGCTCCAACGACCGTAACCGCTAAGACCTACAAATTGCAACTTACCTATCGCTACACCGATGAGCTCAAGTATGCTGACGAAGATTACCAGCTCGGCGTACTCAACAGCATGGCCAAGAACATCTTGACTGCTGCTAGCCGCTCTGTCGACTTAGTAGGTATCCACGGCATCAACCCTAAGACCGGTACGGTATCCAACACCATCGCTGACTACATCATGAAAGCTGGCAACGGTGTTACTCGTGTTGCTGATCTTGATGCTGCTGCGGCTGCTCTACAAGGCAACGGTTATACCGCAACTGGTATTGCATTCGACCCAACCTACGCTGGTGAACTCGCTCGCACCAAAGAAAGCGCAACGAGCAACGTTCCTCTATATCCAGAACTCGGCTTCGGCTTCGGCTTCGACAGCTTCCGCGGTCTACGCGCTGTCGCTTCCGACACGGTTTCTGGCTCTCAGGAAATCACTCGCTCAACTGGCGATGACATTCCACAAGCTATCATGGCTGACTGGTCTGCATTCCAGTGGGGCATCGTTCGCAACGTACCACTACACCTAATTGAATACGGTGATCCAGATGGTGCTGGCGACTTGCAACGCAAGAACCAAATTGCTATCCGCGCTGAGGTCTTAATCGCCTTTGCAATCATGGACGGCAAGGCATTCTCCGTCGTTTACAAAGACGCTGCCTAATTGCAACAAAATTAGCCACTCATTGTCCAAATGGGTGGCTTTTTTGACCCCTGTTTGAGGCTCTGATTCCGCTTGTATCGCGTTTTTATTCAAAAGTTGAGTATTTATATGTCTGACATCAAAAATGCACCATGTTTGAACGACCGCATATAAGAATAGCGATACATGGTGCACTCCAAATTATACCACACAAAATACCCCATGGGCGAAAGATGCAATTTCCGAAGTATCCCATGGGGTTTTATATACTCTAGCACCCATCTGCTTAACTTTCCAAGCCTTTTTAGTCTATGTTGAAATTATATGGCAAGCCCGACACAGAGAGACTACATTAAAGACCTAAGCGTGCTAAAGCTCAAGGAGTTCAAGGAGCTTAAAGAGCTTATCGCCTCAAAGGGAATCATGGGCACCGACACCGAGGGTTTCGCGCTCTCTACGACCGCCGATGAGATTCTGGATCGTCTGACCGATAAGCAAGCCTCTGAGCTGATTACCGCCTTACTCGAGAAGCCAGAGCCAGTGCGCTCTCGCACCTACTCGAACAAGCGCTCGAAGCAGGTGGTCGACCTACTCGACAAGATGAAAGCAACCATAAACGGATGGCACCCAAGTGAACTACAGTGATTTTCTCGACACTATCTCTAAGGACATGAAAGAGGCCGTGGCACTCATCAACAACCCAGAGGTCGCACCTGAGATTCGCCGCCGTAACTTTGAGATTCTTTTCAAAGAGATTGGCGACAACATTTACTTTATGGTTTATGACATGAACGCTTTCGACTTTGAGATTCAAGGCACGATTGGCGCAGGGCAGAACAATGCCTACTATAATCTCGCCAAGGTCGTATCGGATGGTGTGTCCACCAGTAACAAGACTCTGATTTGGGATACCGTGGATAACTGGATGAACAATGTGGTTGGCAAGGCTCAACGCGATGCCTTTGTGACCGCTCGGAGCCTAGGTAAGTACCCAATCGTTACCAGGAGCCTACGCGGCTCGAAATCTGGGCCTTGCGAATGGTGTAAGGCGCATGTTGGCACATTTATTGATCCATCGCCAGAAGTGTTCGGCCGCCATTCAGATTGTCATTGTGTTATCAAGACCGAGGGTTATAACTCTCGGAATGGAACGTTAAATAACTATAAGAGAGGGAGTAAGTATGTCGGCGAAAACCAAGACTACCAAAACAACCAAGGTTTCTACGAAGTCGAAAGAAGTAGAAGCACCAGCAACTAAAAGCAATGGCACGATGCGCGTTATCAAGCCATTCTTTGACCTAGAAGCCAAGCGTAATCGCCTAGTTGGCGATGAGTTCGTTTGCGATGGCGAACGCGCCAAGCGCCTTGCTAAGAACGGATTCGTAGAGGTGATATAATCACACCAAGAACATTAGAAACCTACGCCAACAGATGCGGTGAATCTGGTATAGATAAGAGGAAAATATGCCAGATAACGAAATCTTACAGAATTTGAAAAATACAGCGCAAGAGCTGCTATTCGTGCTGGCCGACCATGCTTACCCGGTGAGCGTAAAGTATGCCTATTACAACGCTACTCAGCCAAACAAAGACATTGGCATCGCTTTACCGAGAGCCATGAAGAATATGAAGGTCGGCGTGGGCTGGGCTACTCGCGCTGTCAACACACTTGGCGACCGTCTGAATTTCGATGGTTTCGCTAACGATACATTGAATATCAACAACACCATGGAAGATATGGGCGCTTTTAAGGCTCTCGAAAAAGCCAAGACTGACGCCATTATTGCCGGGTGTTCTTTTGTCGCTATCTCTGGGGAAGGCAAGAATTACCGAATCACTCCATTCAGCGCACAAGAGGCCACCGGCATTATTGATGAAAATACAGGGCTTTTAGCCAAGGGCATTGCCGTTACTGAATGGTATGCCTACAGCTCAAGCCTAGAGAATAGCGACCGCTGGGGTAAGTTCGGCCTAGTGCCAAAGAACTACACCCTTTTCACAGCTGAGTACACAGTGAAGTTCGAGGAGGGCGAGATTGTAGAAGTCCGTCCGAATGCTACTGGCCGTCCATTACTCCATGTCTTAACGCACCGTCAGAGCGCAGACAGGCCATTCGGCAAGGCCCGCGTGTCCAACACTGTACGCCGTATTGTCGACGAGGTTGGCCGCCTTAAGATTCGCTACGAGATTGCTGCCGAGTTCTATTCGACTCCACAGCGCTACATCAACGGCCTTATGCAGGGTGCTACGAAAGACCCAGACATCGACAGCCAGATTGGCAAGGTATGGGCGATTACCAAGGACGAAGATGGTGACAAGCCTGAAATCGGCCAGCTCGCTCAGATGACCATCAGCCAGTTCAGCGAGCAGAAGAAGGACTTGGCGCGCGACTTTTGCGCCGAGACCGCTCTCACGCTTCGCAACCTTGGCTATGAGACATCTAACCCTACCAGTGCAGAGAGCCTACGCTCGATGAGCGATGACTTGCTCTTAGAGGCTCAAGAGTGCCAGAACGAAATGGGCAGTCAGTTCAAGAACATCGCTATTTCGCTCATTATGGCCGAGAACTCTATCCGAGATGTGCCAGAGAATGCTCGCAGCCTTAAACCATCATGGAAGCCGATATTCCAGCTCGATCTTGGCGCGGCAGGCGATGCCCTTTACAAGCTGTTCGAGATTATGCCAGAGCTTGCTGGCACCACTACCGCCTATCGCATGCTCGGCATGAGTATTTCCGAGGCTGAAGAATTGGCAGCACGCAAAGCTAACACAAGGAGTGCAACATTTATGCAGACGGAGGAACAACGATGAACGACGAACCTACCGAACCGATTGTCTACGCAACCGTAGATGATCTTGAAACCTATTGGAGAGCGCTCGCCGAAGATGAGACCGCTCGTGCTGAAGATGTCCTATCTATTGCTTCGTCTAGGCTTAGAGTAATTGCGGCAAACCAAGACATTGACCTTGACACTCGCTACGAGGACCCCGATTACGCGATTGTGCTCAAATGGGTGGTAATGGAGGCGACCAAGCGCGCGCTCAACACTCCAACCAATGTTCCACCTGTCGATACCTACTCGCAAACTGCTGGGCCTTACTCTGAAAACTACAAGTTTACCAACCCATCTGGTGACCTATGGTTTAGAAAAGCAGAGCTTCAGGCTCTTGGTCTTAGTGGAGACCAAAAGATTGAATCACTATCGCCTACCACTAGAGGCGACATTTATAAGGAGAGAAACTAATGGCCACGAAAGTATTCAATGTGTCCGGCGGTATGTACTCTGGCGCAGCTTTTAGCGCGTTTGAATCTCGCATGTACGGTTCGGCTGTAGCTAGCGCCGATAGCATGAAGGTTAGCGCAGGAACAGGCACAAATCTCAGCATCTCTGCTGGCGACATTATCATCGCCAACAACTCTGATTACGGCTACCGCGCACAGCTTACCACCGCTACCTCAGTATCTACGCCAGCTGTTCCGACCGTATCGGGCTATTCACGCTACGACGCCATTGTCGCCTACATTGACCTATCAGTCACACCTGACACCTCAAAGGTCGACAACATCGACGCTGGTGTTCTTAAATTCAAATCTGTATCTGGCACCGCCGGCACCAACCCGACCACCGCTTCGGCCGACAACAACATCGCCGGCTCGATTGGCGCTGCCAACCCATATGTGGTTTTGGCTTATGTCCTAGTACCAGCCAACGCCACCGCTGCGACCGCCTTTACGATTATCGACAACCGCAAGGTCGCCAAGGTTGATTTGGTCATTTCCACCACTGATATTGGCGAAGGCGCACCATTACCAACAGGCACGCTTTACGGTGTCTATGAGGAGTAGGAGGTAGAGCATGGCAACATCTGGATCATTCAACACAGGTATCGCATCTAGCGTAAGTGCGAACTACCCAAAGTATTTTAACTTCAGCTGGAGTAGATCGTCATATGTTGCAGGTGTATCGACCACTATTTCATGGTCAGTGACTCTACAGGGCGGCTCGACTTCTGGTAAGTCGATAGCTCTCTATTCGGGGTATGTTACTGTCAATGGCACGACATATTCATGGTCAGATGGCGGAGGAGCATACCGGACCAACGGCTATGTCGTAAAGTCTGGAACCACCACTATTTACCACACTGGCGCAGTCAACTTTGGTGTCCACTGCCAAGGTTATATCTATGCCTCGAGTGGCGCTGGCTATCTCGCTAGTGGCGACCAAACATTCACTCTCGATGGCACGGCAATCGCGCCATCTGGGCTTTCATCTACGCTCGAGTCTTTTGGCCAAGACTATGCGAATATCTCGGCGTCGCTCTCATCGTACGGAACGCCACTCAGTGATAGCAGATACATGGAGGTGGCTGTCATGGGTTCATCTACCTATGGCAACCCATACCGCTACGTTCCATCTGCAGCTAAGGCCACCAGCATGGCCTCTACACGGGTCGACAACAGCTCTCGCACTGGTGCAACAGCGCTCACCATCACTCCGAACACGAAATACTACTACGGCGTATATGCCACCAACGGCTCGGCAAGCTCCAATGTCGTATCTGGCAACTTTATTACCTTGCCATCCTCATTCACATCCGTTTCTTGTACCAACGATGGCGATCTAGTGACCGTGACATGGAGTAGGGCAACAGAAGGCACCGCAGCAACGGTTACCAAAGAGTATTCTATCGATGGCGGCACAACCTGGACTACCTTTACCACGAACCCATTTAGTTTTAGAACCAACCACTCTGGCACCATACGGCTAAGGGCTAGAAGCTCTGCTGGCTCAAGCCCAGTGGCAACGGCAAGCTTTATCGCACAGGTTTCGCATCTTTATGGTAGCGTGAATGGCGAGTCTAAGCTTCTTGATCCAGTCTATGTCAGTGTGAACGGCGCATCGAAGAAACTTACCAAGCTTTATGTCGGCGACCAGAACGGTGTCGCCAGAAAGGTCATCGGCTAATGAATAATCACATGAGTCTTAAGCTGGTTGGGGCAAGCTCGTCGCTCGAGATAAACAGCCCAATCACATCTATCTACCTACAAGAGGAACTCACAGGTCTAACCACGCTTCCTGGCATCCGAGAGACCAAGGGCATGAACATTGGCATGGACGGTGGCTGGACTTCGGCTCAGTTCTACGAGCCACGCCTTATCACAATTAAGGGTGTGATTGCTAACCAAGATGTCGCAGTTGTCGAACAGCGCCGCAAACAGCTCATCCAGCTATTGGCCGAGAAACGCCTTGCGCTTGAGTTCCAAACTGAGGCCGGCAACCACTACACCATGAATGTGGTGGTCGCAGGAGTTCAGATGCCACTCAGCAAGGTTCTTACTGCTTCGTATTTCCAGCTTAGCCTACGCGCCGATGATCCACTCATCTACGACAATAATGCTCTCGCAGAACTTGAGGCTATCCTACGCCGTAGTAGCTCGGCTTCATCTGGTTTCAGCATCAACTTTCCTATCAATTTCCAACTTGGTGTATCAGAGAGCCGTCCGACCATTGATAACTTTGGCTCATCGGTCATCTACCCAGTTATTACCCTTACCGGCCCACTTACCACACCTGAGATAGTTAATATCACCACCAACATGGCATTTACTATTGATGAAGTCCTAGGCGCTGGCACCTACACTGCGTCTGGCATCAGAGGTGCCATGACACAAGAAGGCTCGGTCGATACCTACTCAGGCAACCCAATTCAGGCTACCCGAGATGCCGAATCGCCAATCTCGAAATTCTCTCTCTATGGCAACGCAACTCAGACGACTTACAGTGGGAAAAACCTACTGGAAAATAAAAATCACACTCGCACCTATCTTGGAATTACTTTCACTAAACATGACGACGGCTCATTCACAGTCAATGGCACATCTACTGGAAACGCTCAATTTTATCTAACTGCTGACGGCGTCGGCTATCAGCCGCGCTCGTTAGTGCTTCCTGCTGGGACTTACACAATAAATGGGCGAGATAGTGGCGGAGTCAAATTTGAGTGTAACTATGAAGTCGAAGGTGTGAGCGGAAGCAGATATGCAACAGGAACATTCACAGCAACAGCACCAATTACATGTGGCATTTATGTCAATATCACAAATGGCACGACCGTCAACAATCTGACTATATACCCACAACTCGAGGCTGGCTCAACCGCCACCTCATTTGAACCCTATGTTGGCGGAACAGCCTCCCCGAATCCAGACTACCCACAGGCAGTCAACACCGTCACAGGCGAGCAAACGACCGGGATTACAGGGAAGAACCTCATAGACCAAGATGCAATGGAGCAAGGGAGCTTCAACTACATAACTAATGCGAACAACTCCGACAACAGCAGAATCAGAAGCACCATAATTCAATGCTCGCCAAACACCACTTACACACTAGGCGCAAATGAGCCTCTCGGTGAATGGGCAGTTATTTATTACGACCAAGAGCGGGCCTCTTTTGCTGGAACAGGCGGAAACACAAGGCTGTCCTATCGCTCGTGGACTACCCCTGAAAATGCGTATTTTATGCGCATCAGAATTGGCAACGCCGAATACCCAAAGACGGCAGGAACAGACTATAATTTGATGCTCACGGAAGGCTCAGCCGCCGCCTACGAACCGTATCGAGGGCAAGATTATGAAATCTACCTGCCTCCAGATACGTTAGATAATATGTTTGAGCAGGGAAGCTTTACTGCTTCAGGTATAAACGACGTTGCAAATAATCGTGTCAGAACGAAAAACTATATCCCATGCGAAGGAAGCACGCAATATAAAATCTACGCAAGCACTTCAAGGAGCGGAAAAACACTCCAAACATCTGTTTCATATTACACGACAGACGATTACACTACGGCTCGCATTTCTTTCCAAAACTGGATTGCAGTGCCAGAAAGTGGTGCGACCATAACAACTCCTGCAAATGCAAAATATATGAGGGTTCTGCTTGCTTTTAATGACAATATAAACATCGTGCCGTCAGATGTGCATCAAGTGAAATTGAGGTCTGATGTTTTCACCCCAATCGAACTCGCCAAAATCGGCAACTATCAGGACAGAATCTACAAGACTGACGGCAAGTGGTATATCGAGAAGCAGGTGGGGAAGGTGGTGTATGACGGTTCGGAAACAGGATGGTATGCATGGTCCACGAATGTCTATTCAATCGGGCAAAGTCTGACAACCATTCGAGAATCTCTCTGCGACTATTTCACTTTTGCGTCGAATGTCCAGACGGCAGGCGCTTTGCCTGATAAGCAATACTGTTGGACAAGCGCGTCTAATGGCTATGTCCCACTATTCAAAAATACAGACATCGCATCGGTCGCAGACTTCAAAACTTGGCTCTCAACTCACCCAACCACCGTCTATTACGCACTCGCAACCCCAACCACGACAGAAATCACGAACGAGGCACTAATCGACCAGTTAGATGCCATTCTCGAAGCACATCTGTATGATGGCATAAACAACATCAGCAATGTTACTATCAGCCCGAACCTAGCAGGAGACCTCGAAATCAAGACTGGGCAGACGCTAACCGTTATCAACTCACTTTCTATCGTCGGTAGCTCTGGCACGGCTGAGATAGACCTTGGCGGCGCTGAGCTTGCCATGGTAGGCAGTGTGGCCGATGAGCTGACTATCAATGGCACAACTGGTGCAGTCACCAAGACCACTCGCATTGGCAAAATCGAAAGTTATGCCGGTGAAACTATCACTACCGACTACATCTCGACCTCTGGTGGTCTAGATAGCGATGCCACGATCTACTATGTCTTACCATCTAGCAGCACGAGTGTTATCAACACCCTAGACAGCACGGCTCTGACCGCCTTTAACAATGTGGTGGCTAGTGGTGGCGTTTCGGCTCAAACCAACATTGGCAGCATCTCGGTCGATGTCGCTACTGTGACCGCTCAGGATGTTGCGGTGGTGGATACCAAGCAACACACCGTCACTATCAATGGCGTAGGCGCCTATTCCAAATTCTCAGGCGATTGGCTAACCTTAGATGTTGGCCTCAACGAACTCCAGCTTATTACCGAAAATAACACCGATACTGGTAGCGCAGTGATTAAGTACCGTGTGGGGTACATGGGAGTATAAATGGCAGCAACTTATTCTATCGAAGTGTGGCACAAGGACGGTTACGTCCTTGGCGACATCTCGAGCTTTGTTACTAACTTTTCGTGGCAAAAGACTCTGAACGATTCTGAGACGCTGAACGTGTCTATTGATATGGCACGCTTTGGGCAATACCTTTCCGACATCGGCTATGCCAACCGTCCGTATGAGTTTCTTGAGATTGGCCGTACGGATATTCGCATTAAGCGCAATGGCGTCTATATCCTAGGCGCCAATGTGGCTCAGATTGGCTACACCGCCAACAACACATCGGTCACCATGGCGATTCAGTGCTATGGTTATCTGACCTATTACAAGTACCGCTACTTTACTGGAGACTACTCCGGCACCTCACAAGCTGGGATTCTTTACGACATCGTCGACAAACTCAATGCCGAGACTGGTGGAGACTATGGTGTCCGACAGGGCACAGAGTTCGGCACTCCGCTGGCTCGTGACCGCTCGTATGCGAACAAGGAAGTTAAAACGCTATTCACACAGATGTCCGAGGTCATCAACGGCGTGGACTTTAGGTTCAATGCAGATAAGACACTCGACATTTGGAACACCGCTACAGCCTGCAAGGGCGTTCATCGTCCTGATGTGGTACTCGAATACCCGCTCAATATCAAGGGTTTCAGTTTCTATCGCACCGGCTCGAATGTGAGCAACCATGTTATTGCTTTGGGTAAGGCTCCACAGGATGGCGCTCAGCCGATTGTGGAAGTAGATGATCCGACATCGGAGAACTATCTCTACCGCCGCTCCAAGCTTGTCACTTACAACTCCGTGTCTGATACCGAAACACTAACTCAGCACGCGAACGCTGTCCTCTATTACACGAAGGATATTATTGAGATTCCACGCATCACGGTCGGAGATGATGTGCTCGATCTATCTGAACTCGATGTGGGGGATACCATCACAGTTAAAATGAATGGCGATGTGGCGCTTGATGATATTGACGGCGACTACCGCATCAAGTCCATTCAGTGCAAGGTCGACCAGAACTTCGGCGAAGAAGTCACGCTCAACTTCGACGACATCGACATCAACGAGATTATTCAAAAGCAACAGGAGGCCGCATGAGTTTAAGAGATAACCCTAATATCGTAAACGATGTATCCGACATTAGGCGTGACCTTGATGAGCTAGCCGTAGCTGTCACAAGCGATGGCTCTGTCACTACCAACATGCTTGCCGGCGGAGCTGTAACGGCGGACAAAATAGAATGGTCATCACTTGGCGCAAAATACAAACAGGCGGCTGGTCAAATCGAAGTCGGCACGACCACAACGACACTACTAACGCTCGCTCTAACTGCTGGCACATGGCTCTTAATTGGCACAGCAAACTTCAACCACGCCAACACCGACACTGGCGATTGCTATGTTGGCTTCAATAATGCCGACGCGAATGTTGCTCTCGGTCAACGCTACTACTTCAATGAGCGTGCGGACGGCACATACTGGTCAAACGAAACTTGCTCTATGGCGGTCACTCTCACAAACAACACAAATGTTTCTTTCGTCGCATTAAAGGCACAAGGCACGCTTCGCGCCATGCGCTATTCATTCACGGCAGTTAGAATCGCTTAATCTGATAATTCTCACATTAAATCTATACTCGATATAACCCAAGTGAAAAATTCTACCAGAAAACCGCCTATTGCAGGGCGACGAGTTGCTTGATGCTTATCAGGGTCGGTACTTTGCATCCGTAGTTATGGAGCCATTTGGCACCGAAACACGCGAATTAAGCGCTTTGAAGGGCCTTAGAACGCATTTTACAATGAAGCTACAACCGAGCCTGCATTGCAGGTTGGGCTATCACTCCAAACAGGAGAACTCAAAATGAACTCATCGAATGTTTCATTCGGTAAGCCAAAAGCCACTGGCGCGGTTTATGTCGCACCAGCGAACACAGCACTACCAACTGACGCTACGACCGCTCTCGCAGCTGCCTATGTCAACTTAGGCTACATCAGCGAAGATGGTCTAGTCGATAACGTCGAAACCGACACCACGGATATTACCGCTTGGGGTGGTGACGTCGTTCTATCTGGTCAGTCTAGCTTTGCCGAGACTTTCACGGTCAACTTGCTCGAGACCAACGAGAATACTCTCAAGGTCATCTACGGCGAAGACAACGTCACGGTTGATAGCCAGACGGGTGCCATCACAGTTCGCCAAACGGCACAGCCACTTGACGAGTGCGTAGTAGTCTTTGAGACGGTGCTTACTGGCAACCGCATCAAGAGAATCGTAGTTCCTCGCGCTCAGATCGTCGACCGCTCTGGCGAAATCAGCTACACCGATGGCGATGCGATTATCTACCCAGCTCAGTTCAAGGCTTACCCAAGCGCTACTGGCGAGTATCACACCGAATACATCGCAACTGCCGGTTAAAACAAACATCTACTTATCCGTTTTTCCCCTAGGTCATATCTCCCCTAGGGGTTTTTGGTGCTTAGAATGGTTTTTCGTGCCATGATAGCGTGAAAGAAAAGGAGATAACTTATGGCAGACAAAGCTAATACTAAGGTAGTTAAGATTGATGATGGTCTTGAAGTCGAGGTTAATGGCGACTTTATGGATGATGTCGAAACGCTCGAAGTCATGGATCGTATGACCACCGCACCAGAAGCCATCATTCCATTTGTGAAGAAAATCTTTGGCGAAGACAATTATCAGGTCGTAAAGGCGTATTACGTCAAGAAGAATGGTCGCATGCGTATTTCCGACTTGAATAATGTCGTGAGCACTGTTGCCGCCGCTTTCCCAAAAGCATAGCTTTCGTTGAGGCTAAAATACATCACTTTGACGAGCTAGAGGCTGATTTCCAACAATACTACGGGCTAGATGTAGCCACGGTCAAAGCCGACAGGGGTGGTCGGCTTATTTGTCAGTTGCCGAAAAATAGTCGTATCTACAACGCCATCAACCCCGCGTCCGAGTGGACTTACGACCGACTTTATCTCGCTCAGGCAGTTGACGCTCTGAACATCATGGTATGGCAGAACAACGGCAAGAAACACGCTGCCAAGCCTGAGTCAGTTATTCCGCAGTTTATTCAGAAAGAGGCTGCCAAGGGCAAGCATAAGGACACCGCCATTATGGATATTGATGACATCAAAGCGCTTTTGTCGAAACCGAGGAAGTAGGTACACTTAAGGTATGGCAAGAGATGTCACTTTTCAACTAGATACCCAGGGTGGTGGCATGGTTCTGCAGAGAATGTCTAAACAGCTCATAGATGAGACGGCCAAGCGTATTGCTCAGCGTGGCGATGCTATTGCCGCTAAGAGTGGACTTAACGCTCACTATCAGATACATGGCCAGATTGGTGCACCGAACGCTATGGGCGGCTTACGTTATTACGCCAGCATCACATCATCCGGCGATGACGCGATGCAATGGAAGACTATCCGTATCCACCAACGCTCATCGGCTGGCGCAAACGGAACGCGCATAAGGACATGGCGAAACCAGTCAGTGCCAAGGAGCACACATAGGGAAATTCTCTCTGATGCCGCTCGCTCAATAAAAGTGAACTAATTGTGCTACATTAGGGGTAAGAAATACGCCACGGAAGCGGTAACTCCGGTCAATAATCAGGAGTTACTTAATGGCAACAACAATCGGTACAGCGTGGATAAACATCAAACCATCTCTTAATGGTGTTCAAAGCGCTATCCAAAAACAGCTCAAAGGCACTGGCTCGGCTGTCGGGAATGACCTTACCGACGAGATGACCAAATCCGTCACTAAGGGCACAGCAATCGGTACGGCTCTAGGGAACGTCATCTACGATGGCGTTAAGAAAGCTATGTCTGCGGTCCAGGAATTGATTGGCGACGCTTTCAACTACTCGAACAAACTCGCGGCATCTACCAAGGTTTTGCAGTCAATGGGCAACGCGACCGAGGATGTCGAGAAAGCCACCAAGAAACTACAGAAGACGCTCAAGAGATTACCGACCTCGACAGCATCAGCACTCAAGGGTGTACAGCAGCTCGCCGCATCTTGGGGTGACCTAGACTTTTCCACAGACGCATTCATGGCGTTTAACTCGGCTATTCTCTATGGTGGTGGCACCGTTGAGAACCTAGAAAACGCTATTACCCAGCTATCTCAGGTGGCGCTTGATGGCCCTCTCGATGCTCAGACTTGGCTCTCTTTGCGTAACAGCGGCCTCTTACCAGCGGCTCAGGCAGTGGCCGAGCTCAATGGCATGACGGTCAATGAACTCAAGGAATCATTGGGCAAGGGTAACATGACCACTCGGGAGTTCTTGAACTCTCTTATTCAAATCGAGAATCAGACAGGCAAGTTCAGCAAGGGTGCTGAGGCTGCCAACCAGACTATCTCTGGATCATTCCAGGTGCTCTATAAGAACGTCACCGAAAGGCTCGGTGGCATTATTGATAAGCTCGGCCTACAGTCTGGGCTTACTGGTGCTATCCAGAACTTGGGGGTTAAGATTGAGGAATTTCTTGGCGGAGCTGAGAAGTTCATCGACTGGCTCGAAACTGGTGGCGAGGATGCCGAAACATTCAAGAACGCCATCGAAGTTATCGGTGCGACCATCGGTGGTATTGGTGTTGGCAACTTACTTGTACAGCTACCGAAATTCGCACCAGTGTTGGCTAAAATCGGCTCAGCCATCGCAGGTATCTTGAACCCTATCGCCTTGCTAGTTGGCGCTATCGCTGGCATGGGTGTAGCGATCTACAACTTTAGGGATGAGATTAAGGACTTCCTCTTAAATGGTCTACCGAACTGGTTCAACAACACATTTAATGGCATTTCTCAGTGGGGCGCAGATGTAGGCAATGCTATTGGTCAATTCGGATACGATGTGACAGAAAAGTTCAGGCGCGCCGGTGCAGAAGTTCAGATGATGGGCAACGACATTAAGAACTTCTTTAGTGGCATCGGCCAATGGTTTAGCGACCGCTTTACTGAAGCTCGCAATGGTGTCACTGCCGCTTTCGCTGGCATTGGCGCATGGTTCGGCGAGCGTTGGAATGACATCAAGAACGCATTCGCTGCAGTAGGCACATGGTTCAGAGACAGGTTCAACGATGCGAGAAATGGCATCAGCTCGTCATTTGGCAAGATTGGCGACTGGTTCAAGGAACGCTGGAACGACATCAAGAATGCTTTTGCCGGGGTGAGAGACTTGGGCAAGAACATCATCGAAGGTCTGTGGAACGGTATCAACGACATGGTGGGCTGGATCAAGAGCAAGATTCAAGGCTTTGGCGACAGTGTATTACAGGCTCTTAAGGACTTCTTTGGCATCAAATCTCCATCCAGAGTCATGCGTGATGAGGTAGGTAGGTTCATCTCGATGGGCTTGGCCGACGGCATTCTCAAGGGCGAGGACGCTGTGACTAGCGCCATGAACCAGTTGGGGAACGACGCTTTGGCTCAGATGGCAGGAATCGACTCCGAGTTATCTCAGGGCATCTCTACGGCAGTGACCGCCAATGCGACACTTGCCAACGAAGATGAGAGCACGGCTCGTGTGGTCCAGAACAATGTGTTCAATGTCAACGACAACTTCGACCTATTAAGAATAAGTAGCGACTTAGGCTACGCGGTGGCAATGGCATAATGAGCGGTCGTAGGAAATTACCTGATGGGTCTAAGTGGGAGAAGCCTGTATGGGAGGCTGTTCGCAGACGCGCTATTCAGTCCAAAGACCCAGTCTGTGGCATCTGTGGAAAACCTATCGACATGAGTGCCCCTGCCGGAACGCCAATGTCCTGCGAAGTTGACCACATCATCCCGATTAGCCGTGGTGGAGCGCCTTATGACATCGACAATGTTCAGCTCACTCATATGCGCTGCAACCGTCAGAAGTTCAACAAGCTTGACAGCGACTACGCCGAACTCAAGGAAACGAATCTATGTCCGTTATCGAATAACTGGTGAAAGGAGGAATATGGACGAAATTACACCAGAAGAAGCATTAAAGGGTTACGAGGAAGGCGATGCCGAATGTGACCAGAACACAGTGGAGGAGGGCAACGAATGATCTGCCAGCAAGTAGTATCATTTAACCCTGCCAAGATGGGGCGCAAGAAAGGCTGGTGTGAACAAAACGCTCGCCTTGGTTTCGGCATCGAACATGGCTATTACCGTTCCGCGAAAGCTGACATGCAAGGGCAAATCAGGAATGGCACTTTCCACTATGGTCGCAATGTACCGACCAATGTTGCTGTACCTGTTTTCTGTGATACCCCATCAGCCAACGAGCATGTTGTAGTATCTGACCATGGCGCTGTTTACTCTGATGGTTACCGTGTAGCTGGTGGTCTTGCTGGTTTCAAGGTGTTCGGTTGGGGTGAATGCTGCGATAACGTCCGTGTGGTCAAATTCGTGGATGCTCCAGCAACTGGTTTCTTGCCAGCTAAAGGTTACTGGGGTTTGGGCGACAAAGACCAACGCGTCGCTGAGCTAGCCAACTTTATGCGCAATAATTTCCCGGCATACACGCCTATTGCAGCCCTAGGCCCAGTCTATGGCCCGAAGCTAAGTGCCGCAATCCGAGAATTTCAGCGCCGCACGAACTGCCAACCATTCGACGGCTTAACCGGACCGAAGACCTACGCCATGCTCAAGAAGTATGGCTTTAAGGGCTAATGATGAAACAACTAATTTATCGTCCAGAAAGGAATATTATGGCCAAGACGACTAAAGTATCAACTAAGAAAACAAAACGCAATACAAGCGGAATGAAGGGGGCTAGAAAGCAAATTAAATCGGGGCTTATATTCAAGAACTCGACCTACGACATTTTGAAAGCCATCGCGCAGATTTGGCTACCTGCTATCGCTACTTTGTGGGTAACTATTTCGTTGATCTGGAATTTACCACTCAGCGACCAAATCGAACAGACCATTACTGCGATTATCGTATTTCTCGACACCATCTTAGGCCTAACGGTAGCTAAGGCAAGCTCTGACTACCACAAGGGAGACGCTTAAACCATGAGTGAGCAGGTTATCATCTCTATTATTACCGTGGGCATCCCGAGCTTGACGACTCTGCTCACTTACCTTACTCAGCGCCGAGAGAGCCGGATGTCTAGCTCGAAGCTGAATATCACTCAGCTGATTATGGAAGATGAGTTCGGTTGGCAAGCGTTCAAGAAGCTGCCAACCAACCATGATGCCATTCTGCATGAGTACGATGTCTACACCAAGAATGGCGGCAACTCCGACACCCACGACAGGGTTGAGGCATACAAGAAATGGTATGTCCAAGTCCAAACCGAGATTGCCAACTCGCAGACCGACAAGAAGGCACACTAGGGTGTGCTTTTTTGCTGGCCTATGAGCCAGAGTACATTAGAGTCTTTGCTCAGATAAGGGGGTGTTATTATGAGCAAGAAGAACAGAAAGCAGCGTGCTAGGATCCCGTCTATCACCACTCGTGACCGCCACCATATCTGTTTCCAGAAACGATATTGGCAGAAAGGCTACGCTAAGGCTATTTGCATGGCATTCGTGCGTTATGTGCCAGTCGTCTATCATCGTGAGCTCCATGCTCTTCTTAAGACCGTGCCAGTGCCCGACAATGCTTTGCTCAAGGAAGCTTGGGAGAAGTATCAGGCTAACAAGGTCGAGATTGATAGCTACGATGTGGCTCGTGCCGCCGCTTGGCTTTATGTGAATATCCCTGATGCCGAGTTCAGAAAGGCGATGCAGTTCGAGGTAGACTTTTTCGCAACGCGCTGCGACCGTCCGTAATGGGCGGTCTTTTTTTGGTATAATGTGTATTGCGTGATTAAGACTTAGCTTGAACGGCTGAGTCTTTTTATGTACAGTGTTATTAAGCGCTAGGGGAGCGTCGGCTTGCATGAGGTTGCTGTAAGGTTAAGTAGTCGCTCTACTGATCCGACTTAATGTCGCTCCCCGGACCGTCATGAAGGGCTTTCGCCTGGGATATGGCGGTTTTTTGATATAATAAAAGAGACAGGCGCTCGTACCTGTCTAAGTGGTGAGTATGACCACCGTATTTGCTAGGCGCTGTACGACAAGAAACTAGTAATCCAATTTGTAACCGCTCTTTGGGGCGGTTTTTTGTTGCTTAGAAAAAGCCCGACAGATGTGTTTTGGTATAGATAGAAAAAGCACGCAACTCAGCGGTAAAAGGAGGATGCTTGGCTAAGAAAGATGAATATAGAAATTGGTTTCTAGGCTTGGAAAGAGAAGATTTCCAAGAACTCTGTCGTAGCTGGAACTCTAACCACTTAGGGGTGGAGATTCCTGAGCTAGATGGCTATGATGAATGGCTGAATTTCTTCAAAAAACTTAGTCCTAATGCTGTGGAAAACTTATATGACCTTGGCAAAGATGCCCTAAATACCGAAGCTTTTGCCGCTCTCGCTAGGTGGAAAGATATTATTGAAACCCCTGGGCGCATAGATAAGATTTATCAGGCAGGGCTTACCAAGAAGAAAACCGAACAAAAGTCTATCGTGGAACTTGCTAAAGACAACGACAAGCTCGGTGTGCTCTATGCCGTACGAGACCAAATCGCCGAGAAACTCGAGAAAGGCACTGGTGCTAGAGAGACCGCTAGCCTAGCAGGGGAGATGTCGGCTATTCTCGACCAAATCACCCAAGCCGAACGTCAAGCTGGGCCAAAGAAAGACACTTTGCTCGCCGATTTACTCGCTAATAAGCCGAAGAAAAGCAAAGGGGCAAGGAATGGATCGTTCAAGGCTCACACTATTGCAGAGGTAGAAGCTAATGGCGACTAGATATGGCAGCCAAAAACCCCGAATCGACATTTACCGTGATGGGGATATTGATATAGCCGAGCGTACAATCAAGCTACTTGAGCACTATGGCGACAAACCATTCCCTTGGCAGAGAGACACCCTTTACCGATGGATGGCCCAAAATGAAGATGGCTCTTGGGCAAATGACAACTGTGGGCTATCCGTGGCAAGGCAGAATGGCAAGACATGGCTACTCCGTGCCCGCATTATTGGTGGCATGATATTCCTTGGCGAGAATCTTGTATATACAGCCCATCAGGGCACCACGGTGGATGAAATCAAGCGCCTAGTGATGCGATTCTTCTATGATGCCGAACCTGAAATCCGTGGGCTTTTAACATCTGAGTTTGATAAAGATCCACGAAGCTATGACTTTGTAGAACTCCGTAATGGTGGCCGTTGTGTATTCCGAACTCGAACTAGGTCGGCAGGCTTAGGCTTTACAGTTGACTGCCTACTCAATGATGAGTGCCAAGAGATGACCGATGCCCAAGAAGAAGCCCTGCGCCCAACGCTTTCGGCCGCTAAACTCGGCAACCCACAAATCATCATGGTCGGCACACCGCCTACGGCTGGCTCGGCTGGTACGGTCTTTCAGCGTGCAAGGCGAAATGTCCTGCAGGGCAAAACCGACAATTTTGCTTGGCGAGAGTGGTCTGTGGAAAACCTAACAGCCAATGATGACGTAGATGCTTGGTATCAAACAAACCCATCTCTCGGCTATTGCTTGCACCTTAAGGCAATCCAAGCCGAATCAGTGACCATGGCACAGGATTCTTTCAACAAAATGAGGCTCGGATGGTTTGCAGGGGTCGATGCTCAGAGAGTTATTACCGACGATGAATGGAACCCACTCGCTGTTAAGAAAGTAGTGCTACCCGAGGAACCAGACCTTTGCTATGCAGTGAAATTTGCCCCAGATAGGTCAGCGCTTACGCTTGCCGTAGGAGTTTGGATAGGTGACAAGGTGCATGTTGAAGTCGTGGAGCGAAGAAGAATGTCCGACGGAATCGCTTGGCTGTCCAAATGGCTCTTAGACCGCTATCGCAAGTGCAACAAAATCATCATAGATGGTGCCGCCGGTACTCAGCTCTTAGTTGAGGAGCTTATCCGTAGCGACAGGCGCATCTCGAAGAAGATTCTGACTCCGAATGTCAGGGAAGCTGGCGCTGCCTATGCTGGCTTTATACAAGCGATAGAGGACGGCACACTCACCCACTACGACCAGCCGATTTTGAACTCAGCGATTCGCACCGCCAAGCGCCGAGACATCGGCCGAGACGGCATGTTCGGTTTCGCGCCACTCAACCCAAATATCCAATGTGATCCAGTCGACGCTGTGGCTTTTGCGCACTATGGCTCAATTAGATTCAAAAAACCCGCCGGGCATCATACGAGTGGCCAACGGGTCATGATTTAACGCTTACCGCCACGAGCGCCAGCGATGCGAGCGAGTGCTCGATTCGCCTCAAAGCCTTTCGGTTTGGTGTCTGTGCGACTACCGCCTTTCTTGCCAATACGCTCGAAATAATTCTTGCCGTATTTAGCACGCATGGTCTTAGCCGCTTTGACGCCATCGGCACGGCGCTGTGATGTGGTTCTTTCTGTGATGCTTTTTGCCATAATAATTTCATCATAGCCTAGTGGTTATGCTGTTTCTAAGCACCAAGTGCTTATGCTACACCCCAAGTGCTTATGCTCTAATAAGGCGGAATGGGCTTGACCAAGTGCTTATGCTGTGATATATTATGGCTATCACCTTTGGAGTTTTCTTATAATCAGAATCCCTTCTATTATAAGTTAGCGTCTATCAACCAAAGGTGATTTTTTGATGTTAAGATTCAGTGTTTTTGCGACGAGTTTCCCAAGCTTTTCGCATATTGTCGCTTCGTTGCTTGGCGGTTTTATTGGCCTCGCGTTTGAATGCGTTTTCCTGATTGACCGCTTTGAGATTGAGCCATCGAGCCGCCATCGAGCGGACATCGAGCTCATCGATATCGACCTCATCGACCTCGCCATCGACATCGAGACATCGATATCGATCCATCGAGCCGGCCATCGATATCGATATCGATCCAGCCTTCGATATCGAGCCCGATTTTTCGACATCGAGGAAATTTTTCCCGGCTGGCATTCGATCCGCCGAAATGCTGGCGCCATTTTTTGGCACTCGAGCACCGCCAGCGCTAGCGCCAGCCCTTGCAAGATCAAGAGCCGCCACGGCTTCGCCCTTAGTGATAAAATAGCGCAAGCCGCCGGCCGTGGTCTTTAATGTGTAAAATTTAGCCATTTATTAGCCCTTCTTTTTATTATGTTTTTTATTAAGCGCGCCCAAAATATAAGCCGCTTTTTTGATGATCCGCCAAAAAGCCACACCAAAAGCC
>ODAJ014785183.1_pt1 | contig 20821 bp, 6 predicted proteins | sample 1539241 | NCBI WGS metagenome assembly ODAJ01 (sample SAMN02144231, study PRJEB22623) | gut metagenome | biome: sheep rumen | host: Ovis aries | place: New Zealand | reverse complement strand
TTCCAAGATGCATCGTTCCAAGAATACGGATTTGGTGCTACCCAGGTGACGATAAAGTAAGTCCAGTAAAAAACTACCAGAATAAAAAGTGTTACGTGCACGCACGTAACACTTTTTTACTTTAATACCCTCTGGACTGATGTGGAGTTTGATATGAAATTTGCAATGACGGTGTCTGTTTTGTGAACTCTATTTGAATGTGTCTTGAGTTTTTTGATATTAAAGTCATTTTTGCTCACTTTTGGCGAATGTCTGCTATTTTATTGCTGTGGTTTGAGTGGTAACTTTGTAATTGTAAAGAAAACAATACTGGAGATGACAAAAAGCAAAATCTATCTTCTTTGCTTTTACATGTTGTAGATGTATAATACAGTAGATTGCCTTTACATAAAAAACAATAAATTATCTGTTTAATAAAAACATATGAAACCTGTCAAACTAATTTGCTTTATTACTTTGTTTTTAAGTGCTGTAACTGCTTTTGGAGCTGAAAATGGAACTGTACTTTTTAAGGAGGACTTCGGCGGTAATTCTCTTAACGATCCTCCTTATGGTTCTCCCCCTCTACCTGATGGCGTTATTGAAGGTTTGCTTTATTCGTCACATTTGTGGGATATGAAAAAGAATGGCTATTCTATTCGAAAAGAAGCCATAAAACGAGCTACCTATCAGGGAAATCACACTTATAACGGATGGTATGCCGAATTTGGTGACCACACGCACGAGGGTGACCTTACCAGGGGTAACTTTTTACAGATTGACCTTGATTACAAAGAGGCTACATTCTATAATGTGAAAGTTGACGATTTGTGTGAAAATACAGATTTGACTTTCTCTTTTTGGGGACACCCTGTAAACGCATCGGTTAATGCTCCTGTTACGCTTACTATAGAAGACGAAAATGGAAATGTCTTGAATTCAGAGACATTCTACATCAACTGTAAAGCGTATAAGTGGCAATACTTCAGTATGCCGTTTACGGTTCCAGTAGGACAAACTTCTATTGTCTATAGGGTTTACTCTGGAGCCGGTGGAAATGGTGGCGACTTTGCTCTCGACGATATTGAAATTTTGTTGAATACGCCTCCAGTTGAGGTGAATATGCCTGACGATTCGCTTTGCGTGGGATCAAACTTCACCATTAAAGCGAAGTTTGATAATACAAACTCTTCTTATATCGAGCCTGTTACATACACCTGGTATAAGAACACGACGAAGGATTATACTAAAAACTGGGAGAAAGTTGGAAAAGGTCCGACGCTTAGCTTTGAGAACCTTTCGGAGGCAGAAGCGGGTTACTATAAAGTGCAGGTGTCTTCTGCTGGCGTGGAAAGTAATTTCAGCCTTTGCGAGTCGGCATCGGACATTGTACCTATTTTGGTGAAAAGGTGTGATATTGATACCACTTTGTACGACACTATTTGTTACGGTGAAACTTACGAATTTGCTGGTCAAACATTAAGTGAGACGGGTATTTATACCGACACTTTAGTTAACTATATGAAAGGGGATAGTGTTATATCGCTTGAATTGACTGTTTTGGATGAAATTCTGCCTACTATTTTGAAGAAGAGAATTTGTGAAGGCGAATCTTATACGTATGAAAGTTCGTCACTAACAAAGGCCGGTGAATATGAGTTTAAATTCACAAGCGAAGCTGGTTGTGATAGTATTGTAATTCTTTCCTTGGATGTGGCTGATGTGGTAACTAAAACTATAGAGGAGACCATCTGTGAGGGTACAGCTTATAAGTTCGGCACGCAGGTGTTGACGACTCCTGGCACCTACAAGGAAACCTTCACGAGTGTTGCCGGTTGCGACAGCATCGTGACCCTAACCTTGAAGGTTGCCGAAGTCCGCTACAAAGATATTGAAGAGACCATCTGTGAGGGTACAGTTTATAAGCTCGGTACTCAGTTGTTGACGACTTCCGGCATCTACAAGGAAACCTTCACTAGCGCTGCCGGTTGCGACAGCATCGTGACCCTGACCTTGAAGGTGGTTGATGTGGCGACTAAAAATATCGAGGAAACCATCTGTGAGGGTACTGCCTATAAGTTCGGCACTCAGGTGTTGACGACTTCCGGCATTTACAAGGAGACCTTCACCAGTGTTGCCGGTTGCGACAGCATCGTGACCCTAACCTTGAAGGTTGCCGAAGTTAGCTACAAAGACATAGAGGAGACCATCTGCGAGGGTGAAAGCTATAAGCTCGGCACTCAGGTGTTAACGACTCCTGGCACCTACAAGGAGGCCTTCACCAGTGTTGCCGGTTGCGACAGTATTGTGACCCTCAATTTGAAGGTGGCTGAAATCAGCAACAAGACCATTGAGGAAGCTATCTGTGAGGGCGAAAGCTATAAGTTCGGCACACAGACGCTGACTACTTCTGGCACTTACAAGGAAACCTTTACCAACGTTGCTGGTTGTGACAGTATCGTGACCCTGACATTGAAGGTGGGTGAAATCAGCAGGGAGGCTGTTAAAGAGGCCATCTGCGAAGGACAAAGTTTTGTATTCGGTACACAGACGCTGACCTCGACAGGTGAATATGTGGAAACATTCACTAACGTTGCTGGTTGCGACAGTATTGTGACGTTGACTTTGAATGTGGCTAAGAATAGCGCAACAGCTATTGAGGAAACCATTTGCGAAGGCGAAAGCTACACACTTGGTGAAAAGACGTATTCAACAGCTGGCACCTATGAAGAAACGTTCACCAATGCTGCCGGTTGCGACAGTGTTGTTACTCTTACTTTGAAGGTGGCCGAAGTCAATAAGGTTGCTATCGAGGAAACCATCTGTCAGGGTGAAGGCTATAATTTTGGAAAGAAGACGTATGCTACCGCAGGTACTTATGTGGAGACCTTCATCAATGCAGCCGGTTGCGACAGTATCGTAACCCTGACACTGAAGGTGGCTCTGAAAAGCACAAATGCTATTGAGGAGACCATTTGCGAAGGCGAAAGCTTTGTGTTCGGTACACAGACGCTGAGTGCGGCTGGTAAATACAAGGAGACCTTCACCAATGCCGCTGGTTGTGATAGTGTTGTGACGCTGACTTTGAAGTTGGCTAAAATCAGCAGGACTGCCGTTAAAGAAACCATCTGCGAAGGACAAACCTTTGTGTTCGGCACACAGACGTTGAACGCTGCGGGTGAATATGTCGAAACCTTCACTAACGTTGCCGGTTGTGACAGCATCGTGACCCTTACTCTGAATGTGGCAAAACATAGTACTAATGCTATTGAGGAAACCATTTGCGAAGGTTAAAGCTATAAGTTCGGAGGCAAGACCTATAACGCTGCTGGTACTTACGAGGAGGTTTTCACCAACGCTGCCGGTTGTGACAGTATTGTGACACTGACCCTGAACATTGCAAAGATTGATTATGTGACTGTTGAAGAAACCATTTGCGAGGGTGAAAACTACAGATTTGGCAAGAAGCGTTTAAACGCTGCTGGTGAATATGTGGAGACTTTCAAAAATATTCAAGGTCGCGACAGTGTTGTTACTCTTATTTTGAGTGTGACAGACAAAGTCTACTCCAATATAGAAGAAACCATCTGTAGAGGCGATGTCTATGTGTTTGGCGATAGAACACTGAAAAATCCGGGCCAATACAAGGCAACCTTTACCAGCAGTACGGGCTGCGACAGTATTGTAACCCTTGATTTGAAGGTGACGGAAAGCAGCAAGTCTACTATTAGAGAGATGATTTGCGAGGGCGAAACTTATGAGTTCGGTAGTCAGACGCTAACTGAAACGGGTAAATATGAGGAAACTTATGTTAGTGCGAATGGTTGTGACAGTGTTGTGACTCTATATCTTACCGTTGTTAAACCTCATATTGTTGAATTTAACGACACCATTAAAGAGGGTGCCATCTACAAAAGGAATGGATTCTATATCGATTCTTATGAGGTAGGGGAGAATGTCTTCACGCATGAGGGGGTTAATCGCTACGGTTGCGACAGTATCGTTACTCTGAATCTGTTCGTTATTGAAAAAGTGGTTCGCCCTGATGTTATACCGGCAAAGTTTATGACTCCAAATGGTGACGGCATCCGCGATACTTGGGAGATTGAAAACCTTTCGTACTACTCGAAGTACACTGTTAAGATTTACAATCGATGGGGCAAATTGCTGGTGACTTACACCAACGAATATCCGGGTTGGGATGGCTACTATCTAGGTCATCCACAACCTAGCACAGACTACTGGTTTGAGATTGATCTTGAGGAAACCGATACTCAAAAAGTGGGAAACTTTACACTGATGCGTTAGACCGGTATCGGGTCGAAAATATAAACATAGAATAGCTTGACATTCAGTCCGCATGGGGCGTAACTCCGCCATGCGGACTGTTTTTTCTAGTGGTAGATGTATGGAATATTGTCGCATCTGTTCAAGAAGTAGATGCTTATATGGAAGATTTGATATTTAAATGAAGAACGGGAGTCTGGCATCCAGATTCCCGTTCTTCTGTTCTGTATGGGACTTATTTGTCTTCTTGCTTTTTGTCGAATGGATAAGTGCGCTTTGGGTTACGTGGAAACCAACCTTTTTGGACGCGTTTCTCCTGCTCGAACAGTTCTCCGATACTCCAGAAACAAGAGAAGCCGATGATGCCCAGTGTGGTGCTGCCGATGATGTTCTCCACCATTACCGATGCTACTACCGACAATACACCTGCCAGTAAGAAGAATATCCAGGTGGGTCTGGCTCCGAAATAGTATTCTGCCTTGATTACGATAGGGTGGAATAAGCCAATCAGTAAAAATGTTATCACACCAAGAATCAACCCTGTCCAATTCAAATCTGCCATAATCTTAAATCCTTATTTTTAGTTTAACGCCTGCTTGTGTAGGCTTGCCTTTTTGTACGAATTTGTTCCCCAAACTTTCGAAGTAGAACGTGTTATAGTCGGTGTTGGTCAGGTTCTTTCCCCAAATGCTCAGCGTCAGCCAACTCCAACCTGCGAAGTTTATACCCATATTTCCGTTCAGAATGCCGTAGGCCTCTTCTTTTACCGAATTTTCGTCGTTCCAGTAAGTGTTGGCGGCGCCGCTGAAGTCGAAGTTAGCGAAGAGGCGTCCCACCTTTTTTACGTTCTTGTTGAAACCAACTCCCAGCATGTAGGTCTGTTCGGGGGCGTAAGGCACCCGGTTGCCTTTGTAGTTGGTGGTGTCGTTGGCCTGGTAGTCTTTAAATTCGGCGCAGGTGTATCCGTAGTTGCCTTGTAGCGTCAGCCAGTCGGTCGGGTGGTAGGCAAGGCTGAGTTCTACACCATAACTTTGGGTGTGTCCGGCATTGGCCATCATGCGCCCCATACCGCTAATGTTGCTGAATACGGTAACTTGCTGGTCGGTGCAGTCAATGAAAAAGAGGGCTGCGTCGGCGTCCACTTTGTTGAAGCGCAGTTTGGTGCCCACCTCGTAGTTCCAACTGTACTCGGGCTTGTAGCCCAGCACGTCTTCCTCGCTCGGTACGTCAGAATTAGGAATAATAAGAATGTCGTACATCATTTCGCGGGCTGTTACCACTTCTTCCGGTATCTGGTAATAGAGGTCAGCCTTCACATCTCTCTGCATCTGGAACTGCAGAATGTCGCTCATCATCTGCGTATTGTAGCCGCCACTTTTGTACCCGCGGGCAACGGTGGCGTAAACCATTTTGCTGTGTTGCCCCTTTTCCCACTGGTATTTGGCGGTAACCTTTGGCAACAGTTGCATAAAGTCTTGCTCTTTATACCCTGCCAGTTCGGTCAGAACGCTTCTAACATTGGTTATCATAGGGGTAAAGATGTAGTTGGTCTCGAAATCGCTGTTGTAGTCGATGTCGGTCTTCTCGTAGTCGGCACGGATGCCGGCCTCGAAACTCAGTTTCTCGTTGACGTTGAATGTCGATTGGTGGAAGATGGCTGCACCCCAGCTGTTGTTTTTAATGTCGGTACCGATGGGCAGCATGTCGTTTGTGATGTCGAGTTCGAATCCCATATCCTCAAGCGCGTCAACCTGGTTTACGTTTCCTTCTATCAGACGCGATATGCCGTCATTTTGCATGGCAACAGGAACGTCTAAATCTAGTTTGCGGCTGAAAGCCGAGACGCCGGTCAGGAATGAGTAGTGGCGGAATGCCTGGTCGCGCAGGTTACTTTTAACAACAATTTCTTCGAACAGCGAGAACTCTTTCTGCTTTTGCTCAAGAGTGAAGATATTGTCTTTTGTGAAGTCGTTGTCCAAATCCATGTCGTCCTTTAGGTATTGGAGGCTAGAAGCAGAACTGACAATCAGTTTGTCCCATGCGTATTCCAGTTTCAGTCCGGAGGTTAGCAGGTCACGCAGGTAGGCGCAGGTGTGGTTGTAGTTAATGCTGTAGTGCTCCCCGTCAGGGTCGAGTTTGGCATAGGGGTAGCCCAACTGGTCGGTATGGTCGTAGCTGATAGAAAGGAGCGAGTTGAACCGCTTCTTCTTGTAGGTCAAGTTCACCCTGCCTCCGGTGTTCCATTCGTCACCCACCTTGCTATTGTCGTAGTGGTTGGTGTAGTAGCCGTCGTTGCTGTTGTAGTAGCCGTCGACCGAGACGCCCACTTTCCCGATGTGGTTGTAGTGGCTGGCTTGCAGGCTTTTTTTGTTGTAGGTGCCGTATCCGGCTTCTATGCTGGTACTAGCTTTGCCCAGGTCGGGCAGTTCCGTCTCAATGTTGATGATGCCGGCCATGGCGTTTCGGCCATAGAGGGTGCCTTGCGGACCTCGCGCTATGTCAATTTTGCGAATTCCTGAAAAATTGAAGTCGAAAGCGCTCTTGTTCATATAGGGAATGCCGTCGACGTAGAGCCCCACGGCGGGCTGGTCCATACGTGTACCTATACCGCGTATGTATATAGCCGAGGTGGTGCGGCTTCCGTAGTCGGGGTTGTGCAGGTTGGGCACCAGTGCCGACAACCCTTTAATGTTGTCGATTTGCAGTTGCTCCATCTTCACCTTGCTTATACCCGTGGTGGCTGAGGCGCGGGCCGTGAGCGGCTGTTCCTCTTTTTGGGCGGGAACCTCTACCGAAATTTCCTCGAGAGTGGTGGTCTCTATTATGTCTGCCTCGTTCTGTGCGTTGGCGCCAATCGCGGCGGCAATCAGCAACAGGTATGTTGAAGCTTTTCTCATCTCCGTAATACGCAGTTTTTAGTGTTGGAAAAAAGTTCTTTTTGTAGGTGCAAAATTAGGATATAAAACGGGTTGAAACTATCCCTATTTGTAGGGATATTGGAAAACAAGAAAAGCGGACGCTGTGCAAACATCCGCTTTTGTTTTTCATTGTTAGGTCTTGGTTAGATAAGGCAAGTCTTGTATACTTTTCTACATAAATAATGCTATTAACGTATAGTCTTTTTGTTGACGATACAAAGATAGTGATGTCTTATTTATACAACTATCCCTATTTGTAGGGATTTTATGCAACCTGTTAGTGAAGTGAATAAAAGATGCTATAAACCAGTAGAAAAAGTTTTTTATGTCAGGCTTTAGATTGTGTCGGGAAAAGCAGAACGAACGGTTCTGTCTGTTTAGATTTTTTAGTATTGTTGCCCAATACGTGCTTTAGTTTCTTCTTTTTTGCCACTTTGTGTGCAAAAAGGAGAATGGCTTGTGGAATAGCATTATTTTGTATATTATGCGCATAGATATACGATTTTTGCCAAAAAGCGAAATACTTCTTTTTTCTTTATGCGAAATAATATGTCTGATATGGGAAAAAGTGTGCATTAAAGCCTGTTTGTACCTGCATAAAAACGGATGAAATATTTCAGAATTGTTGATAACTTTTTAATTTTGCACTTGGAAAACCTATGCCTGTTGAATATGGGCGTTGGTGATGAGAACAAAGTTTGTTTTATAAAAAAAGTGTTTTAAAAGAAGGGTAAAGTGGCTGTGGGTGTTTGGTGGTCACTATTGAAAATGTGAAAACTCAATTTAATTCTATATACAAAGATATACTCACAAAAAACGGTGCCTGAATTTTATACTCAAATATTTAAACTATACAATTTATTTTGATAGGGGCGATGTCTAAAATATATACTTATTTCTTGTTGTTGTTATTATTTATTTCTCCCGGTAGGATGGTGTTTTCACAATGTCCTCCAGAACCTTTGCTTGTGGAGTTTGATGCGTATGAGATAAAGCAGGGTGTTCAAGATTGTGGATTTACAAACGAAAGCGTTATTTCAAGATTGAAGGTGATTTTGGGAGAATGGTTGAATATCCCATCTAGCGATGTTAGTGTTCTTGTTGTAAACGATCCTCCTAATTGTAGTAATAAAGGTAAATACTATACGTATTGTAATTCGGGTAGTGGACGTAGTAACACTTTTACTTATAGTGGCGGAGGGCAAAGTGGTACTTGCCCTGTTACAATTAAGGTGTTAGACAAGTATCACCCGAACTGTGGAAAAAATAATTCATATAATCCAAATTTTCCGTCTACATTAGTAATTGATCGTTGCTCGCCTACAAAAGAACAATTAGACGAGTTCTTTATAGGTGAAGCACAACAAATAATAGCGGGAAGTAAAAGTTGGGGTGAAGCTAACTGGAATGATTTGATGTATCATTGTGGAAAGACAAATAATGGTAATAATTGTGATGGCTCTGGTTTGAAGGAGGCTTATATCGATTGGGAGAATACGGATATCAGTAATTTCCGTCTTGATGGTAAAGGGGAGGACTGGTTGCAAGTTCAATATGTGTTGTTAGATAAAGCAGGAAACAGAGGACTTCGTTATAATGGTGACGTTGCTATGCCATGTAGGACGAAAATCAAAGTTAAACGCACCAATTTTGATGTCGATTTTGTGTGTCCCGATCAAAGTGTGTTATCTGATACAGAGGTAATTCTGGATTTGCCGAAAGAACCTGAAGGTGAGTATATTACTTGGAATACGGGTTGGAAAAGTCTAAAGGATTCAAATAATAAGGATTTGAATAATAGTTCATATGCTTGGACTCCTGCTGGCGATGGTATTTCTGTAACATCGTTTCCTAAAGAGGGTGTTTACAAACTTACGTTAGAGGCTAAAGTCTGCAATTGGAATAACCAAAAGAGAAAAAAGGAATGCCCTGTTAACGTGGTTAAGAAAGTTGATTCGTGTGACCCTAAATGAATAATTCAATGATTAGAATGTCAAAATACCATATAGCAATTTTGCAAATATGTCTTTGTGCGCTTTTCTTGTGTCAGGGGGGGCGTGCAGAGATGTGTCCGCCCGAAACGCTGCATGTAAATTTCGAAGCGAGGGAAATTGCAAAAAATGTCCAATTCTCAATCTTTGGAAACGATAGTGTAATCCCTTACATTGAACGCTATCTGCAACATTGGAGAGGCAACGTCGACGCCGTGGAGGTAGTAAATGCTCCACCTTATTCTAATACAGCAAAAAATAATTATTACACCTACGACAACGCAAAGAATGGTGTGTTAAACACATATACGTATACTGTAGGAAATAAACAATATACGTGTCCGGTTTCTATAAAGGTGCTTGACCGTTATCACCCTTATTGTAATGGACGAAAGAATGAGGGATTTATCCCCTCTATTGGTGAACGTGTTATATCGGGAAACTGTACTGCGACAAAAGCTCTGATTGAAGACGCTTTTGCCGGATATGCAGAACAAAGGTTTTACGAATGCTCTACTGAGTATAACGATGTTATGTGGAGCCACCAGTATGAGTTTGCTGCAAGTGAAATACAGTTCAGTTTGGGTTGTGAAAGGTTGACGCGTGAGTATTGGATTGATTGGGATAACACTTATAAGGACTGGAGCGTTTTGAATGGCGGCAACGTGAATTTTGATCTCAACAATGGCGAAAGTCGTGAAATAAAGTTTTATTATGTCTTCTTTGACGAAAGCGGAAACCGTGCGCTAACCAATTATGCCACTCCTTGTATTGCAAGTATAATTATCAAGCGGACCGATTTCTCGAACGTAGAGTTCACTTGCCCTGATTATGGCAACTTCTTTGCTGGTGTAGAGGCGGTGCTGCCTTTCCCTATTGTTACTCCTGAACAATACGTGAAGTGGGAAAAAGTCACTTTGCAAGATGCCGGTGGCGCCAGTGTTTCAACTTCCATTAATATAGAAGCAAATGGAATTAAGGTGAAAATACCCGAAACTCCAGGTTCCTATACATTGAATGTGACCGGAAGCGTGTGTGGTGCCGCCTTGGGCAAACATACTGTTTCTTGTCCCATAAAGGTGGTTGAGGCGAGGGAACATTGTATAAAATGATTAGTTCTTTTGTCTTAACCTTTAAGTGGTAAAATGTTGGTTAAAGATTCTGCAAGACTGCAAAGCGCTTTTCTTTAGAATAAGAGTTATGATTAACAAGATATTAAATAGAGATTCTAAAACTTTAGTCCGTATGCTGCTCTCATTACTATTTTTGTTAATGAGCGCAGATTTTGTATATGGACAACAAATGGGTGGAACCTGTCCTGATCCGTTTACCTGTCCTTCTTTTATTGATGTGTCTGGTTGTATTGAACTCGGAAATGACCTTCCGTTTCAGAATGGAGACGGACCTCTGCGTAATGCTATCCCAAGGAAAATGGAAGCCTATTACGGTGTCGCAACTGGAGCTATAAATATCGGTGACTTTTATTTTGAGGTGAATGGAGTACGTAAAAATACGTATTCTGAAGTTGTCCTGTCTGACTTAGAGGAAGCTAATGCCAATATATGTTTTGGCTTCGGTATTAATGGGGGGGGGTATAACTGTTATAATGCGTTTTGTTGTGTTCCTTTGGCGATTCCAGCTACAGCCACTTATTGTAAGTGTAGTGGTGTAATAAATGTTGAGGCTACCGAAGGGTATGACGAATATTATATAAAGGTGAGTACCGGAGGAACCGAATACCCGAAAATCAATGCCGGCAACTCCCCAAAATTTGCAATTGTCAATCCTGCTTTCCCTTCTGTCCCTACAGAGGTGCTGGTTTACGGTGTGAAAGGTGGACATGAAACGAGGATGAATACCACGTATAAGGTCTACGAGGTAACAGCCGATTTCACTACTACCCAGAAAGGGTTTGGGAGTGTTTTGCTAACCGATGCATCTACGCTTTCTGTTGCCGATGATGAGATTAAGTCGAGGGAATGGCGTGTTTTCCCGGCAAACTATACGCAGAATGAAAGGCCTGACTTGTCTGGCTATACTACTGTTGCTGGTACGGGAGAAACACTGACTGAAACTTTAAATGAAGCGGGCCAGTGGGTGGCGTTAATTGTTGAAAACTCAATATGTTGTAGAGATACTGCCCTGAAATTTGTTGTGCCCGACACTTGTATTGGATATTCTGTCGATATCGCGACTTCAGCGGGTGACGTAAACTGTGGTAAGACGGTTGAACTTGACGTACCTTCTGTCCGCACGGGTTATGGCAATATGCAATATGCCTATAAATCAGTTGATGCTGTCGACTATACTCTGGTTCCGGGTGCTAATCTGAGTCTTGATCTTTCGGTTGGAACGTATTCGTATTTGTGGAAGGCGACCGACGACAGGGGTAACATTCTGTATTGTACTACCAAAGTTTCCTTGACCGATGGCGTCCCTCCTGTGTGTGGCAATCCTGTAATAGAGTTGCCTTCTGGCGATGATTGTAAAGTGTCTGGCTCTGAAATACTCACTCAGTTAAAAGGAGTGGACTATGGTACCGACGACTGTGTACTCCACTCTGAAGATCCGTTGGAGCCTAATAGTTCCGATCTGGCTAAAGATTACGCCTACGCTGCCGCTGGCGAGTACTTCCGTTATACGTTAAAAGATGCGGCCGGAAATATGAGTGCCTGCTCTTCTTCGGTGAAGGTTATTGTGCCCGAACCTGTTTGTGAGGGTGGCATTCAGACCATAGCCAGCGAGGCTGGTCCTACTGTTTCTGGTGCTGGGGTGGCGTTACCTAACGTTTCCTCGTGTTTGTCAACCGTATTGAAGTGGAGTGCTGTGGAGAATGGAACTGCAAGACCCGTGTCAGATTTGGCTTCGTCTCAGTTTACTTCTGGTGACATCGTTTACTGGACCGTGGAAGACGCAAGCGGACAGCAGGGACACTGTCAATCTTATATTATGGCGGGCAAAGCGGATGCAACCTACTGCCCAACCAGTGGTGTGGTTAATGTGTCGGCGCCAGCCGGTTTTGATAGCTATGCTTTCCAAGAAGGGGCTGGTGGAACGGAAGGGCTGGAGACGTATGCTGGTACATCTCCGGTTTTTGCATTCATGAGCTCAATATATCCGTCTAAACTCACTCAATTAAAGGTTTTTGGCGTGAAGGGTGGACTAAAAGCCGAGTTGTCAGTCAGTCTTTCGAACTACCAAATTAATGGGGCCTTTTCGGTAACCCAGAAAGCGGAAAACCTGGCCTTGCTGACTGATATTTCTACCTTCAGTGTTGCTGGTGATGGAGCCACAGCACGAGAATGGAGGGTCTATCCTCCTAAGTTTGGCGAGAATAACCGTCCAGACGTTTCTGCAAGTAAAGTGGTTGCTGGTACAGAAAATACGTTAACACAAACTATAGATCCGTCAGGTCAGTGGGTGGCCCTTATTTTAGAAAATATGGGCTGTTGTCGTGATACGGTGATGCAGTTTGTCAAACCTGATACTTGTGTTGGTTATACGCTCGATGTTGTTACAACAGCGTCGGACTTGAATTGCCGGAAGATGGTAGAATTGCCTTTGCCATCGGTTCCTTCTGGTTATATTAATCCACAATATGCCTACAAAATTGCCGATAACAATGACTATGTACAGGTATTAAGTGAACCTGTAGCCGTAGAACTGCTTGTGGGAGAGGATGGCATATTATGGAATGTGGTTGATGAAAACGGAAATTTCCTCTCTTGTAAATCGCATGTGAGGGTTACCGATGGCGTACCTCCCGTATGTGATAAAACTGACGTTATTTTGGAATCGGGCGATGATTGTCTTGTGACAGGAAAAGAGGTTTTTGACAAGTTGCTTGAAGGTACATATGGTAGCGATAACTGTATGCTTCATTACGAGGAACCAGTTTCTGTTGCGGCGAGCGAGTTGGAAAAACAATTTTCAATTGCTGAAAATGGCGCCCTCTTCCATTACACGTTAAAAGATATATCGGGAAATACTGCCGCATGTTCGTCGAAGGTGATTCTGACGGCTCCTGACCCTTTGTGTGAAAATGCCAATTTGGCTTTTGTAAAGCCTGTGGGTACTTTGGTTTCAGGAAGTGAGATTACTTTACCAGACGTTACGTCGTGTGTGTCTACTTCGTTAACTTGGTCAACCGAATCAAATGCGGCTACGAAGCCTGTTTCAGAACTAGCTTCGGCACAGTTTGCTTCCGGTGACGTTATCTACTGGACGGTTAGCGATGAAAGTGGAAAACAAGGCTACTGCCAAAGCCGGATAAAAGTGCTTGCTCCAGTAGCTACTTATTGCCCTACCAGTGGAATTGTTGATGTGACGGTTACCGAAGGTTTTTCTTCGTATGCCTGCGAGATAAACGGTGAAAAAATCAGCTCGGGTATTTCCAATGTCTTCGCCTTCAAGAATCCGAACTACCCTGCAGCAGTTGGTGCAATGACTGTTTTTGTGAAAGATGGAGATCTTGAATGGCAAAGCAGTGTAGAGGTTACCACTTATTCGATAACGCCCGATTTTTCACAAACGGATGGTTCCGGCTCGCAGGTAACGCTGACGGACGCATCTACTTTTTCGGTAACTGGTGATCAGGCAACTTCGTGGGAATGGCGCGTTTTCCCTTCGTCATATACTCAAGAAAACGAGCCTGATTTGGAAAGTTATACGGTCGTTGCTGGAACTGCAAAAACATTGGAGCAGACAATAGACCCTTGTGGCCAGTGGGTTGCACTAATTGTTGAAAATGCAGGTTGTTGTAAGGATACAGTGTTGAGGTTTGTTGTACCTGCTCCAAAATGTGAAAGTGGTGCTCCTGTTTATGAGGTTACTAAGATACTCCCGTCGTCTTCTGAGTCTAATTGTGGGGCCACTGGACTTCCTACTCCTGAATTTGCGGCTTGTTCAGTATCTTGGACAGTTGGCGAACGTAGTGGAACAGGTTCTGTTTCCAATGTCTATTTTGAAGATGGGGACGTTATTACCTGGACATTGACCAATGGAACTGGTAGTGGAGCAAAAACGGCTACTTGTCCTACTACTATTTCCGTGACCGACCAAACAAAGCCTAATTGTCCTGGTTCGCCTGTCTCTGTTGGTTCGTTGGCTACCACTAACGATGTATGCTCATATTCACAGCAAGATGTCGCGGACTTGTTCAATGCAAAGGACTTGTCTGCGTTAGGTTCGGATAATTGTGCACTGGATAAAGCCGAGATTGATTGGACAAAAACAGGTGTTACTTCTTTTGTTCCGAAATCAGACGGTACTGCCGAGATTTACACCTTCTATTATAAATTGACAGACAAAGCCGGCTTGCAGAATGATGGTTATTGCCAGGCAACTGTAGTCGTTACCGATAATACAGAACCTGTGTGCCCTGCATCGCAAGAGACAATTCTTATTGAAACAGGGGAAAACTGTTATGCGACTGGCGCTGAGGTGAAAGCAGAATTCGATAAAGCTGAACATATTAAAGGTTCGCATCCGTGTGGAAAAGAACTGACCTACGAATATGTAAATGTAGTAGACAATGCACCTTTCTTTCCTTACGACACTCCGTTTGATTTGGTGGTATACAGGTTAAAGGCAGCAAACAACAATATAGCTCAGTGTACGATTAAAGTTCAAGTTCGGGATACCCGTACCTTGAAGTGCACCTCGCCGGCTGTGCAGACTTTGAATGCTGGTACTAATTGTATGGCGTCGCTTTCAGATATTGAACTCTCTAGTTCAAATTACGATGTCGAATGTCCGACGACCAACAATTTTCCTGAGTCAAAACGATATTCTTCTGTAAGCTACGAGTATAAATTACATTCTTCTTCGTCTTATACTCCAGTGGCCTCTGCCGATGCTCTGAGGGCTTTAAATCTGGGTATTGGAGAGTACGATGTCAGAACAACATTCTCGCGTGCCGGGTCTACTGGTTATGTCGCTAGTCAGGCGGTGTGTGAACAGCGCATTAACATAATTGATGCGACAGCTCCAAAGTGTAATGCCGTTACTCCTGAAGTCGTAAGTCTGACCGATGCATGTTCTGCCCGGTTTAGTAATTTGTTGAAAGTGAGCGATAACTGTGCTCTTGACAGGGTCCTGTGGCAGGTGGAGGGCGCAACAACTATTCCAAGTGGAAGCCATGCACTTGCGGGGGAAACTTCTGCGACTATCGGCGATTTGAACAATGTGGATTTCAAGCCAGGGGTAACAACTATCAATTGGACAGTTTACGATAAGTCTGGATTAAGTAGCACTTGTTCGTCTGTTGTTTCCATAACAGACAAACGGCCTATTGAGTGTTCTTCTGTTGCAACTCCTTTGGATATCCCAGTTTCTGATTATTCAGATTGTAATGTTGTAAACTTATTGTCAAATGCTGCTTATATCCCAGCTGCTGCAAGATATTCTGTAGAATGTCCCAACGATGACACGCCTGTTGTTACTCGTTATCAGGTTCAGCCTGCAGGAAGAAGTGCCGTTGTATACAGTAATGCAAATGAGTTGAACTCTTATTCGTTTGGTATAGGTACTTATTATCTTCACACAAGTTTCAAAGCTGCAAATGGGAAAACGGCAATATGTGAGCAAACTTTGCACTTTAAGGATGTCCATGCGCCAAAACTCGTAGGAGAGTGGCCTGCAAATGTCGTAAATCAGAATAATTGTAAGGGAAATGCCGACCTTAGCGTCTTGTTAACCAATGCGCAAGCGAAGGCCAAGTATGCCGATTGTAGCAATATAACGGTGACTCATACCGATGTCTCTACTGGTGACAACTGTAATTGGACGGTGACGCGTACTTACACGATTAAAGACGCCTACAATAACAGCACGACGAACACAATGAGTGTGAGTGGTGGCGACCAGACTAAACCTGCATTGACCGGTGTATGGCCTTCTGACATCACTGGTCAGGATAACTGTATTGGCAATGCTGATGTTAGTGGATTGATGTCCAAAGCGGCAGTTGAACGTCTGTTTAGCGACTGCGGCAATATAACAGTAACGAGCAGTGATGCTACCAGTGGCGACAATTGCGGCTGGACCGTGACCCGTACATACACGATTAGCGATGGATGTCCTGCCAACAATGTGGTAAAGACACAGAGCGTGAGCGGTTTGGATAAATCGCCGTTGGTTATTACCACTGCATTGAAAGATGGTGATAAGGGATGTAATTGGAATAAAACAGATAAACCGAAAGTTTCTGACTTTACGTTAAGTGAAGTATGTGAAAGAGGTGCACAATTTAGTTTAACGGAAGGCGATGTTGTTGGCACCGGCTGTGTCAAGAGCCAAACCTGGACGGCAAACTATACCGACGCTTGTGGCAATGCGGCTGCACCTGTGACGATTACTTATTCATGGATAGAAGACAAAGTTAAGCCAGTCATTACCACTTCTTTGCGTGATGCCGACAAGGGTTGTAACCCAACAATCGTAGCGCCAAAAGCATCTGACTTTACGTTGACCGAGGCTTGTGATAACAATGCAGAAATCATTGTAACCTCCGGTACAGACGAGGTTACCGGCTGCAAGCACAGTCAGACCTGGACAGCAACCTGCACCGACGCATGTGGCAATGTCGCCGAACCAGTGTCAATCACTTATACATGGACCGTAGACAAAACCAAGCCTGTTATTACTGGAACACTGACCACCCTTTCTGTAGACGGTTGTTCGGTATCAGTTAAACCAGCGTCCGTTTCCACTGTCGCAGCGTTGAAGGGCATGGGAATCACGTCAATAGAAGATGGCTGTACCGCCGAAGACGAGCTGGAAGTCACATCGTCAGATTCAGATCCAACCGGCACTAACCCAATCGTAATAACCCGTACGTATACGGTTACCGACAAGTGTGGAAACTCATCAACAGCAGTTCAGACCATAAACATTGTTAATACTGCTCCGGAGTGTCCATCTACCGCACCAGTTATCACACTCGCATCCACAGCAGAGAAGTGTACCTTTACCGGTGCTGAGGTGTTAACCAAGTTGAAGACCCTGGATTACGGTACTGACAAGTGTACCGCAGCAAAAGATTTGGGCGTAGCGTTGAGCGCTGCTTACTCATCGTCAGACTACACTTATGCGAATACCCAAAATCCAGCCAAGGCAATCACTTATGTGTTGACCGATGGCGTTGGCAACACCACAACCTGTCCAGCCACAGTAGAAGTGACCGACAATGAGGCTCCTGTCTGTCCTGCCAACACCACGATAACGCTCGACGCGTGCAGCAAGAGTAAGTCAGAAATAGAGACCGAAATCGTCAACAGAGCCCATGCTGTAGCGACCGACAACTGCACGGACGGCTCTTCACTGACCGTGTCAGTAACGGACGGAGCCGAACAGACAGCGCCAAACACTGTCACCTATCATTACTCGCTCACCGACGCCGCCGGCAATACAACGGCAACCCAGTGCGTGCAGACCATAGCGCTTACCATAGCAGACTTCTCAATACCAGTTGTGGTGACAGAGAAGACCGTGGACTGTCCGTCAGACGTTAAGGCACCAGCGGCAGCAGGCTCAGGCATCACTATGCCGGAAGTTAAGGATGCGAAGGGCAGTGTCCTGACCCCAACGCTTGTCAGCACCGTCAGCACTCCAGACCCGTTGAACTGTAACGGAACAGTGGCTTACACATACCGCTATACCGACTGTGCGGAACACAGCCACGACTGGAAGTTCACCTACACTGTGTCAATGCCACCTTTCTCGCTGACTCAAAAAACGGGAAGCGCGACCGTCAGCTGCGTGGCAGACGCCAAGGCCGCGAACGAGACCGGAACAAAGATAACCCTGCCAGCCGTAACGGACAAGTGCGGCAACGCAGTGACTCCAACCTTGAAGACCCGTACACCAGCGGACTTGTCAGCTTTGACCTGTGAAGGCACCGTGGTTTATGTCTACAGCTATACCGACTGTGCCGGCAATACGGCCAACTACACGTTCACCTATACGGTAGACATGCCGTCGCTGAGCATCAGCACCGCGGCCGGAGCGTCAACCGTCAACTGTGCAAGTCAGGCAGTTGCGCCTCATACCCTGTCACCAAGTGTAATGCCGCATGTGGAGGACGCTTGCGGACACGACATCAGCGACAAATACACGCTTACCAGCACCCCAGACGCTGTAAGCTGCAATGGCACGATGACTTATGTGTATACCTATAAAGACTGTTCTGGCTCAACCGCCGAGTGGTCATACGTGTACACCGTGTCAATCCCAGACTTCACCATGCCAGCCAACGGCACCGCCGAAGTGTCGTGCCCATCAATGGCGAAGAAGGCCGGCGAATCGGGTAGCAGTATTATCCTGCCAACTGTAACCGACGCTTGTGGCGTAGCAATCACCCCAACTTTGAAGACCGAACCGACCGAAGTGTCATGCAACGGCACGATGGTCTATGTCTACAACTATAAGGACTGCGCGGAACACAGCCACGACTGGACATTCACCTATACCGTAAAGGTACCAGCGTTAACCGTTCCAGTTGCAGGCGCTCAAGAGGTGTCGTGTGAGAGCGACGCCGTTGTGCCAACCGCCCCAGAACTGAAGGACAACTGCGGCCGCATAGCGTCAGTCGCACAGAGCGGCGCTCCTGTGTCAACAGTCAATGCCGAAGGCAACGGCACAGTAACCTATAACTTCGTATATACCGACTGTGCTGGGCAGACCTATCCATGGTCGTTCGTCTATACTGTAAAGGCGGGTGCGTTTACAGCACCAGCAGATGGCGGAAGTACCGTGAAGTGCCTGTCAGAAGTGGCAGTACCAACCACACCAACAGTCTCCGTCTGTGGTACCGATGTAGCTTTCACCTTGAAAGAGCGGAAGGACAACACCAACAACGGTTGTGGTACCGTCGTATACAGCTACACCTACACCGTCAACAACAAGGCCTATGTATGGACTTACACCTACACTGTAAGTCCGGACAACTTCACCATGCCATCCGACAAGGGTGAAACCATAGCGTGCAAGGACGACTTGAAGGCACCAACTTTGCCAGAAGTGGAAGACGCCTGTGGAAACAAACTGTCTCCAATATCGGGTCCGGAAATCAGCGAAATACCAGACTGTGACGGAACAGTGACTTACAAATACACCTATGAAGATTGTGCAGGCCACAGCCATGTATGGACCTATACCTACACAATCGAAAAGTCAGCCCCTGTAATCGCATCTGCAGATATTCCAACAGCGTCGATTATCACCTGTGTGGATGACGCCAAGGAACCAACCAAAGTTCCGACAGCGCTGAACAGCTGTGGCAAGAACGTAATACCAAGTGTGAGCCGCAAGGAGTCCTGGACAAAGGAAAACTGCAGCGGCACGATCACTTACGAATACACCTACACCGACTGTGGTTTGAGCAACAAGTGGAGCTATGTGTACACCCTGAACGACAATGTGTCTCCAACCCATACCGGAACGCTCAAGCCAATTATCGTACCAGGTTGTAGCGTCAGCGACGTACCTTCAGCTGCGACAACAATAAGCGCACTGGAAACAGCGACAGGCCTGACTTTCAGCGACAACTGCACCGCCCACAACGACTTGAAGGTAACCTCAAGCGACGGCGCATTGACCGGTACTTGTACCAAGTCGTTAGTCCGCACGTATACCGTAACGGACAAGTGCGGCAATTCGGTAGAAGTTAACCAGACCATCTCGGTAAAAGACGAGACCGCTCCAATACTGGCAACCGACAAGACTTGGCCGTCGAATATAGTCGGTCAGGACAACTGTCTTGCCAACGCCGACATCTCAGGCTTGAAGAGCGACGAGTATATCAAGTCGCTCTTCACAGATTGCAACACCGTAGTCGTATCCTTAGAAGACCAGACAACCGGCAACGACTGTGGCTGGACCGTAACCCGCACGTATACAGTGAAGGATGTTTGCGGCAACACGTACGAAGAAGATGGCAAGTTGCCAGTCCAGAGTGTGAGCGGCAGCAACCAGACCGTACCGACAATCAGCCTAGCAACTGGCAGACAGTCGACATACGAACTCGGTTGCAATCCAACAGCCACCGAATTGACAGCACCAACCGTCGACTACTTTGTTGTGTCAGACGTGTGTGACAACACCGCCAAGGTAACCTTGAGCGCCGCCGTAAACGGAGGTACCACATGTGCTCCAACCCGCTCATGGACCGCGTCGTATGCGAACTCATGCGGAACTTCAGCAGAAAGTAAGACTATAACCTACAGTTGGAAGGCCGACACCGAAAAGCCAGTCTTGTCTGTAAAGAGCAAGACCGAGCCATCAGCGTGCAACCCAACAGAAATTGTAGCGCCAGTCTTCCAAGGCAGCGACAACTGTGATGGTGACATCAGCGACAAGATTAGTGTGACAACCAACGGAGTAGAGGGCTCCGGCTGTGCCAAGAGCCAAACCTGGAAGGCGAACTATACTGACGGTTGTAATAACAAGGCCGACGAGGTTGTAGTGACCTACACTTGGACAGAGGATAAGGCGAAGCCAGTTATATCAACAGAGTTGGTGAGCGCTGACAAGGGTTGTAACTGGGATAAGTCCGACGCTCCAAAAGTATCCGATTTCACATTGACCGAGTCTTGTGACAACACCGCTAAGATTACCCTCACCGCAGGAACAGTAGAAATCAACGGT
>ODAJ012127221.1_pt1 | contig 20826 bp, 23 predicted proteins | sample 1539241 | NCBI WGS metagenome assembly ODAJ01 (sample SAMN02144231, study PRJEB22623) | gut metagenome | biome: sheep rumen | host: Ovis aries | place: New Zealand | reverse complement strand
GACTGTACCTTACTATCATCATCTGCATTCTCCTCCTCAGGATTTACTGCGGATTTCTGTTCGGATGACAGTTTCTCACTGCCGCCACCAGAAGCCTGATCCTGCATGACCGCAGCCTTGTTCATCTCTTCCTGGATGCGCTGCATAGCCTCCTCCATGGAATTGCAGATAACAGTACCCCCTTTCTTCCTGGAATTCTTGGTGGATTTGCCAGGAGTCTGGTCCTTGTCGTCACCTTTGCCGTCTTTCTGATTCCGAATCTCAGCAATCTTTGCCTCATACTCAGCAGCCATTGCTTTCATGCGCTCCTCGTAATCAGCTTTTAATGCTGCAGTAGCCTTCGCGACAGCCTCTTCTACCAGACGGTCAACATCCGACTTGCGGATCATATCCGTGGCTATCTGATTAAGCAGGCGCAGGACTTCACTGTCCTTCTCCTGAATCTTGTTTTCTTGAGCCTCGGTTTGCATAACAATATCACCACACTGGACCTGCCCTTCATAAGACTCCGACTCAAACTTATCCTGCTTCAATGCCTCTACCATCTTATAATAGTCCAACATATTTTCACGGCAGAAGTTTGCCACCCTCACTTTTTTGTGACTCTTCTGCAAGTCACGGCGCTCGACCTTGTCGCTTTGCTTTGCAAAGAACTGCTTCACATAATCTTTTATTTCCATGTTGTGCTTAACTTTAATGAATAAAATCTTGCGCAAAATTAGAAAAGCATTTTATCTCAACCAAATTAGGCCAGGCCCAAGGTTCGGACGCTTACGTATCTCTTTACGCACTTATCGAACTCATATCTTGGTATGAGCGACATAAGTTGAGCGAATACGGTCTTTCCCTGATTCATGATTTCTGCCTCTTGCAATATGATTTGCAAAAGTACAAAATCAAATCTCGAAAAAATACTATTCACGTAACTCATTGAAAACAATCAATTTAAATCATGTCTAAGAGATTTTCTTTGGACAGTAGTGATTCAATTGTATATCTTCAAATAAGGACGAAAAACACATTCCTAGCGTACAAATGTATTTGGCTGCTTACTTATTTATCAAATCTGTTGGCTCAAAATGCTTTGTAAGATAGTCAGTATCATTTGGTATCCATCCAATTTTTTTAAATTCAGGAAATATTATTTGCGAATTTACCTGAAAATCTTCAGTTACAAAGACAACTTTTTTATACGGAAGACTTTCAAAATACCGAATCATTTCAACTGTCGTTAATTTGGATTGGCTATATTTTAAAATGATATTATCCCAACAAATTCTTTTTTTGCGGCGATTCCATTTAGTTCTTGCTTCATCCTCTGTCTTATAGTGAAGAAATATTATTTCAACATCTTCAAGCAAGCCTATAGGACATTTTTCTTGCCCTTTTTGAAATAACACCTCACGGTGCTTGGACTTGTAAACACTTATAAACTTCAAATCCATATTTATATATCTCTTCAAATCTCCAACAAATTTAAGATAATCTTCATCATAAAAATATAATCCAGCTGTAGGAGACATATATGGTAATCCATAATAAGGGTATATTAATCCCCCCCAGCAATTATTTGAAATAATTGAAAACTCTTTCTTTAATAGTTTTTTTTGTCTTTTTGATGAAAAAAGCGAATTTAGTATATTACGTCTATTTGTTATATACCTATTTTTTAATGATTTAAATAAATTCATAACTATCACTTAATAACTTTCTTATTAATAATATGTGCAGGAACGCCAACTGCTGTAGCCCCTGCGGGGACGTCATTTAAAACAACAGCATTAGCACCAATAGACGCCCCCCTCCCTATCCTTACATTATTTAGAATAACGGCCCCCGCTCCAATCATCACATCGTCTTCAATAACTGTAACTGCAGTTCTTTTAGACTCTGCGATGGTTACGTGTTGAAAAATAGTAACATTTTTACCAATTACAACATTCCGTGCTATTATAATACCATTTAACCCATGAGGAAAATTTACTTTACCTTCCATTTTGCAGCAAAAATCAGGCAAGCCGATGCCTGTATTAGCATTCCTTTTTGCTTCATATCTTCGACAATAAACTATATAGTATTTAGATATCACCCCCCCCGATTTTTGTAAATAAAGCCTTCTATTCCAATACTTATTTTGATTAAAATATGATTGGTAGTCGTGAAGAAAATCTGTCAAAATTGCAAAAAAATTTTTCAGCATAAGTTATTCAAAAAATGATTCCATTTATCAAAAATAGCTTCTTCGCAGTGAGTCTTATTTAACAAGGTCGCATGTCTTGCTATTTTTTCCATAACTTGTGGATTATTTAGTAAGTAAGCCATCTTTTCAGCCAATTTAGTTGCATCTCTTATGGGGACAATAAAGCCATTCTCTCCATCTGTAATTAGAGTTTTGGCCCCTCCTGGTCTACAATCAGTTGAAATACAAGGCACCCCCAATGCCATTGCCTCCATAAGAGCATTTGGCATACCCTCATAATCAGAAGTTAGAACAAAAAGTGACGCATTAACAATACAATCGAATATATCAGGCCTATTGTTTATTAACTTAACTTTGTTTTCTAATTGCAATCCTTTAATTTTTTGAGAAAGTTGTTCACGTAACGGCCCGTTACCATAGATTTCCAAAATATAATCAGGGAACTCTTTAGATATTATATAAAAAGCTTCTATTAAAAGTTGTTGATTTTTCTGAGGATGAAATCTTCCTACACTAACAATTCTTTTCTCTCGTATTGTAGGTATTACATATTTCCCAACGGGTACAGAGACTGGGTTATGAATAATTACAGACCTTTTTCTTATCTCTGCTCCAAAACAATTTCTCGCTCCTTCTGACTGAAATACAAAAGCATCTGTATGTTTGAATGAATATGAACGGAGCAACCCCATTAAGCCATCATACTCCTTGTCGTAAGGATCACCACGTTCAGAATAAAGTATTTTTCCTCTAACTTCCTTTGCTATCAACATGGAAAAATAAACAGACTGAAAGTTATAGTGAATTGTGATATCCGGTTTTATTATTTTCATTTCACGAATAAAAAGCCTCCATCTTTTTACTATCTTGAATAAACCGCTTTCTTCTTTTGACAAGTCATGTACAATTAATTTTTCACTCTTATTATATTGAGACTTATTTTCTGCCAAAACAACAAGATGTATCTCATGCCCCATTTGGGCCAAGGCATTCGACAACATTAATATTTGCCTTTCCGCCCCTCCATATCCATGCAAATAAGCTATAGTCGCAATCTTCATAATTAAATAGGTGATTTTACTGTTTTAACCAAATGCACAAATTTTTCTGTAATATCATAGTTTACGGCAAACATTATGGACAACAATTTCCTTGAGAGCGGCATAGGCGACTTTAATAGTGTGTTCAAATTTTCTTTGTGTTCTTTTCTTAGTTGCTTAATAATTTGACATTTATTAATAGAATTATCTGCAATTCCAAAATATGCAATCTTACAAAGCAAAGAAAATGCTGTTCTGCATTTTTTTGCTTTTGCCATTTCCAGAATTCTCATATCATCTTCTTGAATAGCTAATTTATAAAGTTCATCCGCAGAATCATACAAATCGAAATCCTTTCTTTTTAACCCCCCTGAAGATATTGTTACACCATGTTGATAGTAGTAATATTTGACAAGATTACTCACTATCATTCTTTTACTTTTTCGTAATACTTTATACTTCCAATCTATATCTTCGTTTAGTTTTCCCTCCCTAAAACGAGAATCTCCAATATTTTCTCTTTTAAACAAACATCTGCATACACTATAGCTCCCAGTTTGATATGCAGATTTTAAATAATTATACAAAATGTCATTATCTTCAAACAAATCGACTCTCTCTCTCTCATGAGATACAACACCTGTAACATATTCCTTTGTCTTCATATAGTTAAATTGTATAACATCAGCTTTATGTTGTGCCAACTCTTTTATACAATATTCATAAGTATCATACTCGATCCAGTCATCACTGTCAACGAATGTCACATAATCGCCAGTAAGTGGTTTATCAAGAGCTGCATTTCTTGCGCTTGATAGCCCTCCGTTCTGTTTATGGAGAGCTATTATTCGTTTATCATGTTGGGCATACTCATCACATATAGAAGGACAATTGTCTGGAGATCCATCATCAACCAATATAATTTCAAGGTTTTTATATGATTGATTAATAATAGAGTCAATACATCGTCTAAGAAATTGTTCCACATTATAAACGGGAATTATAACAGAAATTTTAGGACAATCTTTTGTTTTCATTTTGTTTTCATTATTATTTTAAGTATCTATAAGAATACCATATAAAAAACCAAAAAGACAAAGCTCTAGGCACAGATGTATAAAAATAAGTTATTATTCCACACTGGAGAATTGCTGCAAACGCGAAAACAACAATAATTGAATGTAAAGAAATAGCACCAGCCAGTCGGTATTTCAGTAAAACACCATTAATTACTACAAACATCAACAGAGGAACTAGTATAGCTGCTATATGACCCATATCAACCAAAAACAAACCTACATATGTGAAAAATACATTTAGGTGTAATCCCGTTCTACTACCAGAGGTCATTACATAATCTACAACCTCTTCTGTCCCAGAACTTCCATATAAGAAAAATGTTGTAAGAGGCAACACTCGAGATACAAAAAAATGATCAGAATCAATATTATCCCATATCTTGCAGAAATTAATAAAAGGCTGACCGAGGTATACTAACAGGCCACCTGATGCGCCTTCATCTCTTTCTCCAAATCTTGATATAGTAACAACTGCCAAATACATAATTAATACACCTCCAATAAGACCGAACAACTGCTTTAATTTTCGTTTTTGGCTTTTCAATTCTATATAGGGTTTGAAAAGAAAGAAAGATATAATAAACAATAATATCCAAAATGCGGTTCTTGACCTATCTATATTAATAAACCCAAGTAATACTGGTGTTATGGAGCCTAATAATATAATCAGCAAATAAAACCTACCTTTATTCAAAAGACACAAACAGTAAAAAAAGATCGGCAACAAGAAATAGGCTCCATCTCCAACAATAGTGAAAAGGCCGCCAATAACTCGCACAATCCCCCCCTTTGTTGCGAGAGCATTACTAAGAACACCTTCATATTGCATTTGCCTAAGTTCGCCCATGTCACCATAAGCCAAAATAAATACTATATCTTTCCAAAATACAAATAATAAAAAAATAAAAACAAAGAAATAAAAATAAACTAAAATGTCAAGAAAAAATAGGTTCTCTATTTTTTTTATACTTCTTTTTTTGTTGCTATTAAATTTGTAAAAGGGGAATATACATATGCCAATTGAGAAACAATAAACGATCGTTGGTATTATTCCAATTTCAATTTTAGAATAGTTTTCATATTTAAATTGATAATCATAATTTCCTAGAATTACACCACAAAAGGATATAATAATAAACATTAACGTTATACAAGCGCTAATATCAAATCCATTTTTTTTAATTATGACATAAAAAACCGACAAAAAGAACAATAATGGTAATAGTATCATGAGGATTCTCTTGAAAAAATCAAATCTGCTTTGTTGTAAAGAGGAAAAGTTTATAATAACTATTTTTCAAATTGCACCATCGCGAGAACCACAAAAAAGGGTCAGTTATAATATAAAGATAATATAAAAGTAAACATAATACATTCCTTTTGTTATTACCCTTTTTGATTATAGCATTCATTAAGAAGAGTGAATAACTAAGAAAAAGGCGCCAAAGAGAGTTCAGCCGTTCATACTTATATTTGTATTTGTATTCTTTAGTACAAAGCACCAATAGGTTAGATAAAATTACCGACTCCTGTTTAGAATGTGTAACAGATGTAGAATGGCATCTATAATAAATTGTTACCTCAGGAATCGCTGATATTATATACCCGGCAGATGAAATTTTAATCAATAAAGGGTGATCATCCATCAATGGAAATCGTTCATCAAACCCATTTACTTCATTAAGAATACTTCGATTCACAAAAAAAGTTGAGCCATATCCTATCATCTGACGAGTTAAAACACTATATTGCGTTTTGGCAGTAACATTTTTTTTAAACAGATAAAATTTCAAAGGTGTCTCATCTAATTTAAATAATGAATCTTTAAAAGCTCCAAAGAACTGGATTCTATCTGCAAAAAAAACTTTGTTATTAGTATTTGCATATGACATATAGATATCTATAGCATTTTTATGCAATAAGTCATCCCCTGCAATATATTTTATCCACTCACCTTTTGCAACGGCCAATGCTCTATTTGCGTTACCAGCAGTTCCGGTATTAACCGGTGTCGTTATTATAGTAGAATTAACAAATCTGAATTTGTTGTTATCCACCCAATCTCTACACAATTCAACAGTATTGTCTTGTGAACAGTCATCGGAAACTATCAATTCTATATTCTGATAAGTCTGAGCTTTTATGCTCTCCAAAGTTTCCAGAACAAAACGTGATGAGTTATATGCAACAACTGCTACAGTTACTAATGGCTTATTATTTGCTTTTACCATATCTTTTAGTAATTATTTTCGAAAGATCCATTCTTCTGTTCAACTCCATAATGGAAAAAATCACCGATATAAATATTAATATTACTCCAAATACATAAAAGATATAGCCCGTCATTTTCAATACAAGCAATAGTCCTACAACTAACATGGTACTCTCAATAAGGAATAACCGGCGAAAAGCAGAACTAAACGAAAACTTATACTTTTGGAAGGCAAACAAATAAACTAACAAAAGATAAATGACATAATTTGCTGCAAAAGCGATTCCTAATCCAGCCATGCCATACATAATATATCCCAAAATACTGCTAAGTACATAAATTACATTCCCTGTGGTCTCAACCATTGCAAAAATTTTAGCCTCGGCCTTCGCTACATAAACGTATGACACCGCCCACGATGCCATTTTGAACAACATTCCTGTAGATGCCCATAATATGTATCCATTGGCAGGTAGGAATTCTTCTGAATACAATATAACTACTATATATGGCACAAACACCATACAAGTCAGCAACAATGGTGTTAAAATCAACACCCCTATTTCACCTTGTTGATTAATAATCTCGCAACACTTGGCATTATCTTTGTTAACTTCGGCAAGACGGGGAAAATAATCTGTGCTCATAGCGGTAAAAACAAGTCCTGTATAGGTTGTCATCAAAGTAAAACCGGCTGTAAAAATTCCTACTTCATCTATATCTCCGTAGTATCGAATAAAACTGCGTATCAAATAAGAACTCAATGTGCCAAGAATGCCACTGACACTCATGGCTATTCCAAGTTTCAACATTGTTGATCCTTCCTTCAAAGATTCTTTGTTGGTGATAGTTTGATAAGAAAATTTTATCCTTCGTGCAACTATCCATGTGAAAAACAAAGTTGAACAAGATGTTAATATCAGCGTTGGCACAATTCCACTCACACCAAGCCAATAATAAAAAGGAATAGACACGACCAGCCCCATGGTACTACCTATGGCTGCAGTTAACGCAAGTGACTTTATTCGACGCACCCCCTGCAAGATTATCTTTTGTCCATTACATAACTGGTCTAACAACAAGGTTACTGAGAAAAAGGCGAAAGGAATAGTATAGTCATAATTACCAAAGCTAACCTTACTGAGTAATGGCGACAAAATGAATGCTATAGCCATTCCCAAAAGACCTGTCATCCAAATTAGCCGCTTCAGCACTGCAACTTTACGAGCCAACTTCTGCTTATCACCGCTATTATTGGCTTCCGACAAATCTCGTACAGCACTTGAAGACAGCCCCATAGCCGTAAAAGCCTTGATGAGTTGCTCAGCAGACTGATATAATCCCAATACACCAACACCAAGAGGGCCAAGCAAAACAGCTATTATTTTTGATTTGACAATGCCTACCAGTATTTGGTAAACTTGTACACCGCCAAATAACGATGTCGCCTTGAAAATACTGCGATACGAGGATTTTGTCTCTTCATCAACAACAATTTTATTCACAGTTTAGAATTTGTTTATCAAATCAACTACTTGTTTTACTTCATCAAGTGTAATAGACGGTCCAATAGGAATACTTAGTTCCTCATCAGCCAATCGTTCAGTAATAAGCAAACTCAACTGAGGCGTATTCCATGATTCCTTGGCATAACACTCCTGCTTATGAGGTGCAATAGGATAATGACAAACCGTTCCTACTCCGCTCTGCTCCAAATAATCGTGTAGAACATCTCGTTTTCCGCCACCAACGAGAATCGGGAATAAATGATAGGCATTCTGCTCATCTGGGAGCAAATCAGGCAATGTTACCAGAGGATTATTGATATGCTCATAATAGTAATGGGCCACCTCTTTTCGATGCTGGTTATCCTCCACCAGATACTTCAACTTCACATCCAGCACCGCAGCCTGAATCTCATCCAGACGGCTGTTGCGTCCGGCATACTTGAACACATACTTCTTCTGAGAGCCATAGTTAGCCAAAGCGCGAACCGCAGCAGCCAGTTCCGGGTCATTGGTGGTTACAGCACCACCATCACCCAAAGCGCCCAGGCACTTGCCTGGATAGAACGAATGTCCTGCGGCATCACCAATGGAACCAGTCACACGCCCATCGGTATGCTTGCAACCATGAGCCTGAGCGTTGTCTTCAACAAGTTTGAGGTTGTACTTCTTGCAAAGTTCACCAATCTTATCAGTATAAGCATTGCGCCCATATAGATGCACAATGGCAATGGCTTTGGTCTTTGGAGTAATCAGTCTTTCAATCAGGTCATCATCAATCTCCAGCGTATTAGCCTTTGGCTCACAGAGTACCGGCACCAGGCCGTTCTCTGTAATAGCCAGAATGGTAGCAATATACGTATTGGCAGGTACTATCACCTCGTCGCCCGGCTTCATCACACCCATCTCGATATACGCGCGGAATATCCAAATAAGTGCATCCAGACCGTTGGCGCACCCGATACAGTACTTAGTACCTATGTACTCCGCATAGTGCTGTTCAAAGCGTTCATTCTCCTTACCTTGTAGGTACCAACCACTATTTACTACGCGGCTCATTGCCTCATTAATCTCTGCCTCATGCAGAGCAGTCACATCTTTTAAACTTAAAAACGGTATCATTTATTTAATTATTTTACTTGTGAAACAAAATTATTCTCCACCCAATCTTTCAATGTAAGCTTATCACCATGCCCCGGATAAACTATAGTTTCTAATGGTACACTTGCAAGAATTTTATCAATTGACATCTCCCAGTCATCTCGATTACTATCCCGTCCATTAAAATAAGGTGGATATGGCATTATGGTATCACCAGTAAAAAGTATATCCCCTATTTTTACGCACATAGAACCAAAGCTATGACCTGGCGACATGATGAATTCAATTTTTCTTCCACACCATTTAAGACTTTCCTCATCGCCCTTAATAACAATGTTAGCAGGAGCAATCTCATAAGAATAGTCTGGATCATCATAATAGAACAAGAAATAAGCTTTGTTTGCCACAGCTACATAGTTACTGCAAATTTCTGAGCAAGCCAGTTTAACATCAGGGTATTTTTCACGTAATGAATTAACGCCCCAGTTATGGTCTGTATGTTCATGCGTTATAATAATATAAGTTGGTATAAGCTGATGTACTGAGATATAGGCTATTTCACGTTCACTCTTCTCAGACCCAGGGTCAATTACTACACATGTTTTTGTTTCATCATCTGCAACGATGTAGCAGTTTGATGTCATCAATTCATTGACAAATCTTTCAACTGTCATTTATCTCCGTATTCTGTAATACCACAATTCAACAGATTGTGGAGGTTTACGATAGCACTGCCCCAAGTAAAGGATGCACCTATTGCTTCAAACAACAGTCTGTCAGATTCTCCAAATTTTCCTTTGTTATATGCCATATTTAATGGGATTGAGGTACAACTTGTATTCCCGAATTTATGTATTGAAGTGATTTCTTTCGTTGGATCAACTTTAACTTTCTTTGATATTTTTTTATTCATGAAGCGATTGGCCTGATGCAATACAAAGGTATCAATATCATCAGCGGTCATCCCAGCGTATTCTAAAAGTTTAAGAATGTCTTTCGTCATAACGCTGATAGAAGTGGAGAATACTTCAAGACCATCCATATGAATCTGTTCTTGGTTCTTCTCATTACCATCTTCATCTTTTATATATTCAAATCCGTCTGATGAGGACATATATCGATATCCGCCTTTGGGTATATAGACCACATCACGATAACTGCCATCAGTATTGAAAGAAAAGTAACTCTTTCCAAAAGCTTCATCTCTAGTGATAATCGAAGCAGTTCCAGCATCTCCAAACATCAAGGTTGTAGAACTGTCTTTTTCAGATAGGAACTTTGAAGGTGTATCACCTACGAGTAGAAGAATGTTATCAAAGCCAGCATTACACAATGTATAGGCAGTCATCAATCCCCAAATATAACCAGAGCAAGCCTGATTAATATCTAATGAAAAGATGTCATTTTTCAATCCTAATTTGTCTTGAAGTATACATGCCGTGTTAGGCATCCTAAAATCTGGTGTCTGGCTAACAAACAAAACGCATGATATGTCTTCTTTCAAAATTGCTCCCCCCAGCTTTTCAAAAAGTACTTCTGCTGCTTGGATACATAGATCACCTGCTGTTACACCATCATCAGTAATTCTTCGTTCTTCTATACCTGTAGTAGCGATAAAGTTAGAAAGCTGATCTTGAGAGAAAAAACCTACTTGATCAGCCGTTTTCACTATCTTCTTAGGTACACAAGCAGAGATTGCTCTAATTCCTATATTCTCAAATGTTATCTGACTCATTTTAAAACTTGATTTTTAATGTGAAACCACCCCATGTATAGCCTAATCCTTGTGCTACAGATAGTATATTGAATCCATCTTTTATTGTTCCATCTTTCAAAGCGAGACATAATGCTATAGGGATTGTAGAAGACACGGTGTTGCCTACCTCTGAAATATTACAATAATAACGTTCTTCAGGGATTCTAAGTTTTCTGCGTTCCAAGTTTGCTAAAAAAATATTTGCTTGATGATAAACATGAAGGTTTATATCCTCTATCGTCATATTGTTCTTTTCGAGAACATCCTTAACTAACTGAGGTATACTATCAAGAGAATAATTCAGAATAGCAGGACCGTCCATAAACAGATTATCAGAAGATGTTGGATTACCAAAATCATCAAACTTCAGGTCATTCAATGGTCTTCTGTGGCGAGCACCGCCTGTCTTAACTATCAAATTCTCAGCACCTTCACCATCTGTTCCAATGACGAATTCACCAATCTCTGCAAAACCTTCTGTGCTGACATAAGTTGCTGCTGCACCATCTCCAAAAATGGTTCGATTACTCTTATCACGCTCATGCATGTACTTAGTATAAGTCTCAGCTGTCAACAAAAGAACATTTTTGGCTTGGCCACTTACGATGATAGCCTTTGCTAAAGAAAGTCCAGTCACAAAACCAGAACATCCAAGATTAACATCTATAGCTGTAATATGTTTCGAAAGTCCTAGTCGCTTTTGTATCAAACAGGCAGTTGTTGGCAGATAATAGTCGGGACTCTGAGTAACGAAAATCAGATATTCAACATTATTCCGATCAATGCTACTTTCTAAAAAAAGTTTTTCTGCTGCATTTACTGCTAAATCACTTGCAGTTTCATTCTCCTTTGTGACGTGACGGGATTTTATTCCTATTTTCTTATCTATTTTTTCAACAGTCCACTCTGGGAAAGCTTCAGCAATCTGCTGATTTGTCAGAACTGTTTCCGGAAGATAATAAGATATTCCTTTTATATATGCTTTCATCATAAGTTTATAATAAAGTGTATCCACCATCTATAGGCATATCAACACCTGTTATCCAAGTTGAAGCGTCAGATAGCAGATAGATAATAGCCAGAGCAATGTCTCTTGGCTGACCAAATCTTTTTAAGGGGAAATACTTCTGTTTTTCCTCCATCTCTTCTTTTGTAAGAGAGGTTCCCGCAAAAGCAGCTTCTGTTGCTACAACGCCTGGGTTAACACAATTCACCCTAATACCTTGTGCGCCTAAATCTAGAGCTGCACTCTTTGCAAAGGCGTTGATGGCTCCTTTTGATGTTGCATTAAGAGCATCGCCATAGTGAACCGTATAAACACCTGATAAAGACGACGTAAATACAACAGAAGACTTCTTGCTAAATTTTTTCTTCCTAACAAGTTTTTGCATTAAGGATATCGGGGCAACTGCATTGATCTCAATAATTTCATTCAAAGATTTCTTATTAAGGAATTTCATCAGCATCACTTTTGCTACCCCCACACAATTAACGAGGCCATCCAACAATGGGAGTTCATTGACAAGAGTGTCTAGTTCATCATCATGAGTGATATCACAAATATGAATACGATGCCCACTACCCTCCATCGATAATAGTGTTTCGGATAGCTTTTTTTCGTTCCTACCAAGAATATGAACTATTGCTCCTAATTTTGAGCATTCAACAGCCACTTCCCGCCCTATCCCAGATGAAGCGCCTGCAACAAGAATCGTTTTGTTTTCTAAACTATATGGATTATACATAAATATTAAATCAAAATATAGCCACCATCAATTGGCAGATTAACACCAGTTATCCATGTAGAGGCATCTGAAAGGAAAAAGACATGTGCCCAAGACACATCAGTAGTAACCCCTAACCGTTTTAAGGGATAGTTCTGGATTTTCTCTTTCATTTGCTCATCAGAAATAATTTCTCCTTCATTCTTAAAAATGTTTGTCTGGATAATACTTGGGTTCACACAATTCACTCGGATTCCCTGAGCAGCTAATTCTAATGCCGCACCTTTTGCGAAACCACTTATAGCTCCTTTTGATGCTGCATACATGGATTCTCCATAATGCACACAATACACTCCTGAAAGCGATGATGTGAATACTATCGAGCCGTTCGTATTAATTCTTTTCTTTCTGACCAGAGCCTGAGTTAAAAGAATCGGCCCATAGGCATTGGTTCCAACAATTTCTTCCAAATTATCAGAAGAAATAAATTTCACTGGTATAATTTTGGCAATTCCTGCATTATGGGATATTCCGTCTAATTTGGGACATTGATCAGCCAGTTTCGTTATCTCGGAGTAATTAGACAAGTCAGCGGGTATCTGGTCATGACCAGTACCCTCCAACATGTCAAAAGTCTCCTGAAGCCTTTTCTCATTACGGCCTGTAATAATTACAGTCGCTCCCATCTTTGAACATTCGACAGCTACAGACTGTCCTATGCCTGATGATGCTCCAGTAACGAGAATCGTCTTACCCTGAAGATTGTAAGGATTGTACATTATTTTGCAATAACAAGATCATACAAATCCTTAATCGTGTTGCAAGAGCGAATCTCCGCACCTGTTACACGCTTCTCCAACTGCTCGTCAACCATTGAAATGATTGAAAGGGCTACAAGAGAACCCCACTCGTCTAAATCCTTGTAAACCGTATCAGCTGTAAACTGATCTTCTGGAGTCTCGTCAAACTCAGCGGCAAATGCGCTTACAAATTCATCTAATGTCATAATTTTTAACGTTTAAAATGTTAATAAAAAAAATACTTACTCTTTTACAATTGAAAAATCCTTCACCTTACCGTCATAGGCAGTGCAATGAAGAATAGATGTTACCAGTGACTCTGGTGTCATCCGCTTTACTATCTTCTGAAGAGTGTCATCCGTACCGCACTCGTAGAACTCAGTCACGCCATTCTTTACCATGTTCATAGTAATGTCTGTCCATTGTACCGGGTAAGTCATTAGTTTAATCTGATTAGCCAATATTTCTTTGGGATCAGTATGCGGCAATCCATCAGCATCCTGATAAATAGGTATTTGCGGTGTGTGCCATGTCAACTTCTTCAATTCTTCTCCGAGAATAGCACCTTCTTCAGCAGAATTAGGCGAGTGTCCCACTCCTTTCTGTGGAAGTACTAAAGCCCGTTTTGCTCCCATTCCCTTCAACACCTTACATGCTTTTTTTATAGAAGACCTTCCACCTGTTATAACAAGTTGTCCAGGCCCATTGTAGTTTGCAATAAAGAGACTTTCACCATCTTCTTCACCGACCTTCTTTATCACGTCCAGCACCTGCTCCTCTGAAACACCAATAATAGCACCCATAGCGCTTGGATGCTTTTGGAAAGCCTCATAAAACACTTCTCCACGTTTCTTAATAAATGGAACAGCCTCCTCAAAAGATAATGCTCCAGAAACAACTAATGCAGCATATTCACCTAATGAATGGCCAGCCACGCAGTCTGGCTTTACATCTTCCTGCCCGAAAGCAAGAGCACATTCATAGATAAACACGCCCATCTGAGTATAGCGTGTATCCATGAGTTCCTCTTCATTTATTGAAAACAGTATGTCTGAAAATCGCACACCGAGAATTTCATTTGCTTTTTCAAAAATCTCTCTTGCTTTTGGAAAGGTCTCATAAAGATCCTTTCCCATGTGCTCTTTCTGACAGCCTTGACCTGGAAATAAAAATGCTTTCATATTTTAATAACCAATATATTTTAGTATTTTTGTTTTGTTTTTCTCGAAATCGTTCTTGGACAATTGCATTGCTATGTATTCTCCCTTTACATCCATAAAACGACCAGTTTCTTTTAAGCCTATCATTTTATTAAATTTGATGACCTTATGATTATCTACATGGACGCCATCCCATCCGTCCTCAAGTTCCATACCCATCTGTTCAAATGCAAGTTCTCTTACCATGATAGATGCAGCAACACATGAATCAAAGGAAGTCTCTGGAGAGAAAACCCAACTTCCTGTCGTAAATGTTGTACCATGTATACAATACATTCTATTGAGTCCAACAGGTCTATTGTCTTTAAAGAAGATGAAATAATAATCCTCACCTTTTCTTTCTCGTATTTTATAATTGCGAATCCATTCCAACTGTTTTTCTAAACTAGAGGATGTGTCATGAATAAGTTTTCCAAGTTTAGGATCTGTCCTCAACTTAATAATAAACTCAGCATCTTCCTCATTTACGAACCTCGAAAAAAGTCCGTATTTTTCCATTGTAAAATTCTCAGGTAAAATCATCGCTTAAATTTTAAAAAATCATCATAATCTCTTATATAATCTTCTTGCTTATATACATCACTAGCAAGTACCATACAAACTGCCCCAGACGAAAAATCCACGAGATCTCGCCATAAGCCTGGTTTTACATAAAGTCCCTGATAGGGACGATTTAAGAAGAAACTACGCTTATTTGTACCATCATCAAGAGTGACAGTAAATGATCCCGATGCAGCAACAATCAACTGCTCCAAATCACGGTGAGCATGAGCTCCACGCCCCTCTCCACCGGGAATATCATAAAGATAATAGACCCGCTTGACATCAAAGGGCAAGGTAATGCTGTTTTCAACAACGGTAAGGTTTCCCTCTCGGTCGCTATGGTGCTTGTCAAGTTCCACTATTGTGCAGTCAAAAACACTATATTTCGCCATTGTTCTTCAATTTTAGGAAAATTTCATAGTCTTCCACATAGTCAGCCCTATCGTAATGGATTGAGCCAAACTCCAATGCCAATGAGTTGGTGGAGAAGTTCTTCATCTCACGCCAAAGCCCAACAGGAATATAGAGTCCGTAATAGGAACGATTCAGGGCAAAGGTCTTTTTCTCTTTACCATCATCCACAATCACATCAAAAGCACCCGACAGTGCTACAATAAATTCTTCATTCTGTCTGAAAGCATGACATCCACGACTTTCACCACCAGGCACATCGTAAATCCAATACGTCCGTTTTATTTCAAACGGAATATGGTTCAACTGTTCCACGAAGGAAAGGTTCCCTCGTGGGTCAGAGAACTTAGGGAGTTCTATTATCTTTACGTCTTCTACTGTTACCATTGCAACTATTTGTTAAGTTCAATAATTAGAGCTATAATTGACGCGGCACCCGAGACAAGAGAGAAAACTGTATTAAATGTCTTCCATCCCTTCCCTTCAAAATCAAATGAGGGATTAATGAATTTAATAAAGTAACCAAATACCACAAATACAACGAGCTCTATACCTTTGTAAAACCAGATGAAAGGGTTAAAAAACTGCCATGTAATATTTTTAGAAGATTTGTTTAGACGCGACAACCAAACAATAATTTCACTCGCCAACGTCTGGCACTCTTGTCTTATAGCAAAAGTATTTCTGTTTGATATTTCTGACTTCAATCTTAATACATTGCTGTATAGAGCAGCATTCTCTATCTTAGCCACATCATCCGTCACTGAAAGGATATATATAGCCTCATTACCATAGTCTACATTCCTATTCACTTTATCAGCTAAATTAGCCACAGCATTTGCATAATCAGTCACTAACCTCTTTTTATTCTTACACCTTATCTTTTCGATAATGATATTAATAATACCCAATAATAAAACTGAGCATACTGTCAATAAAAGTATATTCATTATTATTCACCACAATGCTAAAAAAACTCGTTTCGCTATAATTTCATTTCTTAATCCCTTGATTGAGCGTTATAGAATTTACTTCTTCCTTCATCTCGTCAATCACCTTCAACAGATACTGGCCATACTGGTTTTTGAGCATTGGTTTAGCCAGTTCTTTCATCTTCTCTTCGGAAATCCAACCATTGCGGTAGGCAATACCCTCCAAACAAGCGACCTTCAGGCCTTGGCGCTTTTCAATGACCTCAACGAAAGTTGATGCCTCTGCCAATGAGTCGTGCGTACCCGTATCAAGCCATGCAAAGCCACGGCCAAAGACCTGCACCTTCAAATTGCCGTCTTTCAAGAACTCCTGATTCACTGTAGTAATTTCCAATTCGCCACGAGCAGATGGTTTGATGTTTTTTGCAACATCAACAACCTTGTTGGGGTAAAAATACAGACCAACCACAGCATAGTTGCTCTTAGGCTCCTTGGGTTTTTCCTCAATGCTCAGGCAGTTGCCTTGTTTATCAAACTCGGCCACACCATAACGCTCGGGGGCGCTGACCCAATATCCGAATACAGATGCTTTGTTGTTTTCTTCCGCATCTTTAACTGCTTGCTTTAAAAGTGAAGTAAAGCCAGCGCCATAGAAAATGTTATCCCCAAGTACTAAGCAAGCGGAGTCATTACCGATAAACTTCTCACCAATGATAAAAGCCTGAGCCAGGCCATCTGGAGAAGGCTGCTCAGCATACTCAAAGTGTACACCATAATCAGAGCCATCGCCAAGAAGACGCTTAAAACCAGGAAGGTCATAGGGAGTGCTAATGATAAGGATATCACGTATCCCAGCCAGCATCAAAGCACTGATGGGATAATAAACCATCGGTTTGTCATAAATGGGCAATAACTGCTTGCTTACACCTTTTGTAATTGGATATAGGCGGGTTCCAGAACCGCCGGCTAATACGATTCCTTTCATGTGTATGTCAGTTTTTTCGAATTGTTTCAAATATCTTACCAAAGATAATAGCTCATAGTAATTGCTTTACGAGCCATCTTGTTCATATAAGAAAGTACATCATTTACATACGTTACAGCGTCTTGTGGTGAGGCTACGGTTACCGCATGAGGGCGGGAAGAAGTATGTGCATGAGCATAAAAGCCGCGCATCTTAACCAACTGCTCCAAAGAGTTTTTTTCGTTTACATCTTGTGGCAAATCAAGGCCAACAGGCAAAAATAACGAATGAAGATACTTGATGCCTACACCATGATTGTCTTGCAATGCATATTTACTCAATTTACCTTTTCTTGTGTGTATCTCATCTTTAATGTAGTAGTAATAACGGGTGGAATCTGTCCAACGGTCTATGGAATGCGAAGTTGCATCAATGTCAAAATGCAGTAGGCAGAGCGTGGCATGGCTGAATTGACGATGGATGGTCCAGCGATCTTCTATCTCTTCAAGCATTCTTAAGCACAGGCTCTCTGCAAACTCTTCGAAGGCCGCATGACTAAGCACTGCGTAGCTCTGTACATCAAGTGCATAGGCGGAAGCAGGTTCTGTAGGACTTGTGTGCATGGATATAAATTTGATCTCCACATCAAGCAGCCTGTCTTCAAGAGATTTCAAAGCGACATTGATATCATCTCGAAGTTGCGGCATCGCTGAATGGATTAATATTTAGGCCACACCCGTATGCCTCATTCACAATTTCCTGAAACTTGGTATAACGTATCTTGTAGTTCTCTAAATTCTTTGTAGAACCTTCAATGGATGCACGGAACGGCCCATCTTGTTCGCTCAGTTTTGCGAACAGTTCTACAAAGAGTTTATTGCTTTGCACGTTAAAGCAAATATTGGGTATGTGGCAGAAATAATAAACCTGTACTTCGAATATGACACGATTGAAACGGCTTTCAAACTTGTCATTCATAAATCTCCTACCTATTAGATTGTATTCACCAAATACTGTCTTCAAGGTTTCTATGGTGTCGATGATGACTTTATACAATTTTTCAAATGACGTTTGGTCTTTTACATATTCACGATTGAACTGATGCATCATATTATCAAGAAAGACTCGTAGATTTCCATGATAACCTCTCGCATTTTGCATAAAAGCCATCACTCTCAGTAAAACTTCTATGTCGCGTAAACGTCTGTCAGCATCTTTTATACCCATAACCTTACGAAGAGACGTATTTTCGTTAGTTATCTGTACCAGATAGTCAGAATAAGGACCAGGGTTCAGTGCCTGACGTAGCTCCTGTGAAGAAAGGGGTGTTGAACCAGAATTTAGACGATAGAATATGTCATAGAGTACATCGTCGGTTTTATAATTAGTGATGACGGTACAACGCAAAGATGCATTTTCGAAAGCTCGTCTCAATGCGGGGTCGCTCTTCACGTCGTCATAGGTGTAATTTTTAACGGTACCACCAATTTTAAGTCCTTTCACCGTTGGGCTACTCCAGTAACCATATTTCTGATGGTTGATGAAGCCAGCCATAGTCAGAAGACGTTGTTTGCCATCAATCACGATGAAAGAACCGCGGCTTGTCTTGTCTTCAGCCAGCACAATTTCTGGAACTGGGTAGGATTTTAGGATAGACTCAATGAGTTTCCCTCGCTTTCCATCGTCCCAGGCATTACGACGCTGGAAACCAGGATTGAGTTCTATGTTCCCTTGTTCTATCTGGTCATAGAAGGTGCCTATTGTCCAGTCGCGTGAATAAACGACAATTTCGCTGACATCAAAATCACCAACATCATCAGTATCTTGAAAGTCTTGCAGTTCATCCTGCAGTTCGTCTTCGTATCTCATTATGTTTGAATTTGTCTAAATTTTACCTTTCGCAAGCCTTAGGCAAGGACTTAGCAAGAACTTAGCAAGGGGTTGGCAAGCTCAAGCAAGGGGTTTGGAATTGCTATATGCTTGCTAATGGCGAGAGTGCCCGCCTTTTGCAAGGATGCAACACTGATTCTATTTCGCCTGTAACCCACCATATGAACGTAACCCCGATTTTACGGGCAGTTCCGCTAACATGATTTTTTGAAAAAATATCTCGTTGCTAAATTGGCCCAACAAGTGAGTCTGGCTATCTTCTTTCCTTGCTTCTTTGCAGGATTATAATTGCATGGAATCATTGACCTGTAGTCATCATCACCATTCATCATGCGGGTCAGTATATCCTCGACATACTCACCGAAGTCGATGCCATTCATCTTGCAGCTCTCAAACAAGGAGTACATGAAGGCAATATTCGTTGCTGCCTCATGACTGCCAGAGTTCAGCCAACACCTCCTACCCATAGCAATGTGCCTGAAAACTATTTGAACGAAGTGCAAAAGCCGGATGAAGACGACTCGCAAACGACTGATGCTGAGGAACTTGTGCTACCATTTTGATTCATAGTGTGATTCTGTGACTCTTATTTCCGTAATATTATATATACTATTAATATTTACCTCGAGCTAAACATTTATATATATAGAGTATTTTGCGTATATATAAGTCACAGAATCACACCCACCGCTCTAACTGTTTCAATTACAAACATTTATGTCGAATTTAATACTGGGGCCAGGTCCGAAGTTAAATATACTCCTGTTCTTTAATCCTTGATATAACCAGTCAGATCTGAAAACAGATCATTTGCGGCTTGGCTCTCCGATATTCCTTGTTTAAAGGAAATAATCAAATCAGCAGTTTTTATCTTCTTGGCATTGGGATTAAGTTTCGTCTTCACCTTTATGTTTATGACGTCACCATGTTTAGAAACATTCTCTATTTTGAAGCTTTTGACACTGCAGTAATCGAGTCCGTCTATTTGCTCTGCCTGTATCGAGCCGAGATAATTATAGAAGATGAAGTTGCTTTTGTTCTTCTTCAGGACCTTGAGCATTTTTGCCAAGCGAGAGCCTATCACACTCTCGTCTAACGAGGAAGTGCTGAAATCGGGCATGGAATAATCAATACCTATCTTCTGACGATATTCACTCTGTATCTCTTCATTCCCCTCGCCTGAGGTCTGAGCGTTTGCTACTATTGCGGTACTGAATAATAGAAATAGATATAACAATTTTCTCATCATATTATTTAGTTTATCTGATTTAGTGTATGCGTCCGAATCTTGGATCCAAAATCTCTACGCCCTCAGTGTGAATGAGGATTCTAAGAGTTTAACCTCGTTGACTTTTGTCACGACTCAACCAAACAAGCAAGCTTGATGGCGTTCACTGCTCCAAAAGTTGTAAAGAAGTTGGAAAATCTTTGTTTTTAACTTTATTTATG
>ODAJ012191158.1_pt1 | contig 20832 bp, 13 predicted proteins | sample 1539241 | NCBI WGS metagenome assembly ODAJ01 (sample SAMN02144231, study PRJEB22623) | gut metagenome | biome: sheep rumen | host: Ovis aries | place: New Zealand | reverse complement strand
CTACGGGCTAACTATTTCGCTCTGTCTGTTAGAACTATTTATTGTTATCAAAGTACCTAAAGGAATTTACACACAAATTCGGACTTGACTGACACCCGGCACGCACAAAAGCAAGAATTAAAGAATCATACCTACACTATGGCCAGCCTCGGCACGCGAATTCGATATTATTACTCAGAGAACTGCCGTGGTCAGAGACACTCGGCAGTTCTAAAAGAAGAAAGCTTGATTTGGCGTGCCGGAGGCGATAGAAAGTAGGTGTCATTCAAGGAAATCATCTGCAAGACGTGCCGTACTTACTAGATAGATTTTTGATAATAGGTGCATTTTTAAAGGGTTGAAATAATAGACTGCCCTATCAGATAAAATATGAATCATGGTGTCGATATAATATACTCATAAAGAGCATTTGATACTGCTTTTTCCAATCGTACTCTCGTAAATAGGCACGCAATTACAATAATATTTGTTTTTATATCGTCGGCCGCATATGGCGTCGCCTAACAGGCAGATTTGCGCCTGTAAACGGATATGGAGCGCTAGCAACGGCAAAGTCTCGCTCGCGAGATTTGGCGCGGGTTTGTGACCCTCCACTGAGATGAATGTTGATTTACCCAACGTTTGTAAAAGCGGGGAATTTCCCCTCTTAGATAAAAAAGTCGCCGAAATATCGGCGACTCTTCTATCTGAGTAATGTGTTATAGAAAATAGTGTTTGTCAAATCTTATAGACAGTAGTGTTTGATTAGATGCTCGACATATTTTGTATTGAGCGGACTTCTGGCTGTCTCCATTGTGAAAATAAAGTTTTCGCCAAGGAAGTAGCCGCTCTTATGATACTTCTCAATCTCAACTATTTTGTCACTTCTATAATCGCGATCATCCATTAACCCATAATGCTCCCATAGGATTACTTTGCGTTTTCTAACATTAAGTATTCTGAAATCAGTATGGACGGTACCAATATCTTCTAACTCGACTGGATACTCATAAAGATAAGGGACATTGTATTTTGTCAGCAAATTCGCAATAATGACTTCTGACTTGGAGCGCATGCGTTCACCTTTTTGAGAATAGAATTCAAGAGAACTGTTGTTAAAGGCCAGTCCCTCATATTCTACAGAAAGCCATTTCTTCACAAATTCATCATCAGGTAAGACGATTGGCGTGATCATATTCTGCCGATCCTTACACAAGTTGGGATAAACATCTTCGAACTGAATTGATTGAATTTTCTTTCTGAATCTGATAATAGAATTCTTTTCTAGCCTTGCATAGGTCAGAACATGTTTGTTGTACTCTTTTTGCACTATGGCAAATGCAACCCCATGATCCTTCTTTTTTATGTACTTTCCTACTTTGCTATTTGGTTCATCCATCAAATAGTACTGTACCCGACCTCTAGCGTTTTTACAGATTCTAATTCTCCCTTCAGGCGCCTTTTTTCTGCTTCTGTTTATTTTTCCGATCACAGAATCGAGAACTTTTTCTCTGGAATTCAGAGCTTCTACTAGTGAGTTCACATATATCACCTCTCTTGATAACTATGTTATATGACATAGATTTGCAGCTATACTGATCCTGGTTTTACATCGTTAGAACTGTTAGGGATTACTCACACTTATGCCTGACAGGCAAAGAAATATTCAAACTTTTTGAATATTGCAAGGATGCTTAAGTGATTTAGATATGCGTTAAATAGGGGATGAAGGCTTTCATCGGATTGTTTAATTATACCAGATACAAAGAAAATGTACAACAAGAAACACTTATATTTATACTTTCTGTCTTATACCAAGCGGGCTCTAAAACTTACACTTTTTCTGCCTTACTGCATTTGCTGAAGCATAAACTTCTCTGCCTATACTTTAAACGCCATCATTTTTACCGACGTCAAAGCCCGGCAAGAATCATAAACGAGAGCCTGATGGAATTGGCTGTTTCTTCTGGCTCTGGAATAGCGAATCTTTAAACATTTCTCTATGTCAAGGTGCTGAAGGAAAAACTTAAACTACTATTCCTCAAGCTTTTTTCAAGAGCAGTATTGATGAAGTAATAACTCTTTAAGGCGTGCCATATGTTACTCAATCCGATAGCAAAAAGCAGTATCGTAAGCTGATATCTTGCTGTATACACTGTTTTCTATACTCAGATGATAGTTGAGCAGGCAGTACTAGAGCTTTGTTTTTCGAGTATTTACCTATACGCAACTCAATTGATTTAACTGGTCGGCACGCCATCAGGAATATTTCAATGAATTATACTGGTGCCTCAACCTGAACCGGCACGCCAAAAGAAACTTTTGTCACAAGGAACTGCCAAGGACGCAAGCGGTCGGCACGCCATCAGGAATATTTCAATGAATTATACTGGTGCCTCAACCGGGATCGGCACGCCAAAAGAAACTTTTGTCATAAAGAACTGCCAAGGACACAAGCGGTCGGCACGCCATCAGGAATATTTCAATGAATTATACTGGTGCCTCAACCGGGACCGGCACGCTAAAAGAAACTTTTGTCACAAGGAACTGCCAAGGACACAGGCACCCGGCACGCCAAATCAATTATTGTAACGAAAAAACTGCCCGAGCCACAAAAGGTGGCGCCGGGCAGCTAACATCAGAGCAGTGATATGAATGAAGCCTAGTTCGGATGCAGCCTTATGCGGATGCAGCCTTATGCGGGTACTGCCTTATGCGGATACAGCTTTACGTGGATACAGCATTCTGCGGGACACAGAACTGTGCAGAATGCAGACTCATGCAGTCTTAAAGTGACTGAGCCTGCACCGCAGTCATTGCGGCGGTATGAACAATATCATCGGACGAGCAGCCGCGGGAAAGATCATTGCAGGGTTTGTTAAGGCCCTGGAGAACAGCGAAGCAGTCTGCCTTCCCGATGCGTTGAGTAATCTTGTAGCCAATATTGCCCGCCTGGAGATCCGGGAAAATCAGGACGTTGGCCCGCCCCGCGACAGGGCTGCCCTTGGCCTTGCTCGCTCCGATTTCAGGGACGAGCGCGGCATCGAACTGGAGCTCGCCGTCAAGAAGAAGATCCGGCGCAAGCTCATGGGCTATCTGCACTGCCCTCTGGACTTTTGACACGGATTCATGCTTCGCACTTCCCTTAGTGGAGAAAGACAGCATCGCGACGCGGGGCTGCTCAAACCCACAGAGCCTTCTGGCTGTGTCAGCCGCTGCTATCGCGATATAGGCAAGCTCCTCGGCTGTCGGATCCGGCATCACGACGCAGTCGGCATAAACAAGAAGTCCGTCTTCGCCGAGACTCTTATCCGGACAGTCCATGAGGAAGCTTGATGAGACGATCTTCATCTCGGGTTTGGTCTTAATGATCTGCAGAGCGGGGCGAAGCATGTCTCCGGTCGTGTGGACAGCGCCGGATACAAGTCCGTCGGCATCTCCTATCTTGACCATCATGATCCCGTAATACATGGGATCAAGGACAAGCTTTTCAGCGTCAGCTCTGGTAACCCCCTTGTTTTTGCGGATTTCATAGAGAGTTTCCGCATACTTTTCGGACCTTTTGCCGGAATTAGGATCCTCGATAGTAATTCCTGTGAGGTCAGCGCCGATACTTGCGGCAATACCCGGAATTTCCTCTGAATCGCCCAAAAGGATCGGTTTTGCAATCTTTTCTCTCATAAGCCTTTCGGCGGCAAGAATCGTACGCTCGTCATTACCCTCAGGGAAGACAATGGATTTCACGTCCGATTTTGCCTTTGCTATTACTCTCTCGATCATACTCATATGAATTACCTCGCAATTTATTTGACTATAAATTTCAAGTCCCGCTCAACGGACTTGGCGTGGGATACGGGTCAGCGCTGCCTGACATAATTCTAAATGGATCCCTGTGCAATCATTCAGAAGTATCAGACAAGATCTGTTTCGGGAAAACAGACCGCCAATTGCCCTGCCTCCGATCTAATCCGGAAGTATCAGACAAGATCTGTGCCGGGAAACCCGTTCCACACATTCTCTCCTGTGTATTTGTGCGGGACCAGCTCGCCGCGCAGAGCCTTTAGAGTCGGAAGTGCAAGCGCCTCCTGCTCCATCTCACCCGGATAGACGCTGATCGGAGCTATAAAGCCGCAGCGTTTTTCTATCGTTTCGTGGATATCGGCAAATCTGAGCAGCCCGCCCGTCAGCAGAATTCCATCGACTTTTCCGCAGAGCACGGTACTCATCTCTCCGATCATTTTGCAAATCTGATAAATCATCGTATTCCACACAAGGACCGCCTTAGTATCCCCCTGCTCGACAAGCCGGTGAATATCGTCAGAATTGGATGTGCCGAAATACTGGACAAATCCTCCTGATCTGGCGCAGGCAAGACGAACTTCCTGCAGCGAATGAGTCTCAAGATAGTCGAGAAGCTGAAGCACAGGCAGAGACCCGATTCTGGTCGGTGTGAATGCTCCCTCACCGTCGGCACCCATATTTCCGTCTACCATGCGGCCGTGGTCATGCGCGCTGACCGTGATGCCTCCGTCAATGTGGGCGACAATAAAATTGCAGTCTTCATATGCTCTCCCCATTTTATTTGCATGATACTCGGCAACGGCTTTCTGATTCAGAACATGAGAATGAGATACTCTGTAAATCCCCTTGATACCTGTGAGTCTTGCATAGTCACAGTATTCATCAACATTTGTCGGATTCAGAGTGTATGCGCATTTTCCGTATTTTTGCGCGAACTTCCATGCCAGCATAACGCCGAGCTTGGCAGGGTGTTCAGAACCGCCTACGGCCGCTTCTGTGTCATCGTAGAGTTTCTGATCAATGATCGTGAGTCCGCCGGGCTGAGTGCAGGCACTGCCTCCGCGGCCTGCAAATGCGTCAATTTCGGCCGGATCTATATTTTCTTCCTTCAACATATGCATAATAACATCGTATCTGAACGGAAGCTGTTTGTTTACATGAGGATATTTCAGGAGCTCCGGCGCATCGTGGAAGAGATTCTTCTCGAACAGGAGCTCTTCGTCAATAAAAAGGCTCACTTTTGTCGAAGTGGAACCCGGATTGATGACTAATATCTTCTTTTTATCCTGCATAGTGCGTTTCCTCGCTTTTTTCTTTATGAATCAATATTTAAACGCTTACGTAAGTTTTTGTCAATCCTCAGATATTTCAAATGAACGGGGGACTCTTGCGCAAATACCTGCCCGGTAAAGCAGAGTAAGCCCGACAATAGAATGCCAGGCAAAGCAGAGTAAGCCCGACAATAGAATGCCAGGCAACGCAAAGTAACCCGACAATGGAAAAAAATACCCGACAAAAAAAGGACAGCCCTTCGGCCGTCCCTTACTCTATCAATACTCTGTCGGTAGATCAGATGTAATATCGTAAATCTCTTTAAAGCGTTCTTTGTCAGCTTCGCTCTTGATCAGCATGATCTCCTCGAACTTACCCGTTCTTTTGTCCTTGAAACCGGCAACCGTCTCGCCGGTGCAGATGCTCGCATGCAGGATGGGTTTTAAATTTTCCCTGTCATAAGATTTCTTTTCAATCTTCTTCTTCCGACCAAACATCATTTACCCCCAGTTCTGCGACTCCCTCGTCGATAAAATCCTGATCCACCACACATACAGAAGTTTCGGCAGGATCTTCTACGGCAGAGTCGGTATTATCATCAGTTTCATTGTACTCTTCTACGGCATAGTCGGTATTATCATCAGTTTCGTTGTACTCTTCTGCGGCAGAGTCAGTATTATCATCAGTTTCATTGCAATCTTTTGCGTCAGCATCGATAGTATCAAAGGATTCATCACTGTTGCTGACACTCTTTTCTTCGGCGTTGATATAGCCCATATCATTAAGAAATGCCTGATAGTCCGGTGTATCATAGCGGCTCTCATGTTCGATAAAATCACGGTCCGGCGCTTCGATAGGCTGAATCTGTATGATCTCTTCTTCATCGCCGGCTTTCTTTTTCGAGAACAGCCCCGTAACAAATTTTTTGATTTTTCCCATGATCGTCACCTCCGAATAACATTATCTAATTATACCATATTTTTTATAAAATCTATGAGTATTTACCACATTTGACAACTTTAGTTTTCTAATCTAAAATAGCATGAACCTGTTATGTTATGACTGCAGGAATTAATTGAACATGTGACATCGAAAACCGGTCATTAATGTGACATTGAAAACCGGTCATGCATGTGACATAAAAACTTTATAGTGAAAGGATATGTTATGAACACAGTTCTCTTCGGAATGACTCTGTATCAGATTCTGTGGTATTTTGTCATTTATTCGTTTGCGGGCTGGTGTGTGGAAGTCGTCTTCCACGCCATGAAAGCCCACCGCCTGGTCAACCGCGGTTTTCTTAACGGACCTGTCTGCCCTGTGTACGGCTTCGGAGTAGTCCTTGTATTTGCCGCGGTTCACCTGATCGTGGATGGCAGCGGAGGATCGCTGCAGGACATAAGTCTCATAATGCTGTATCCGATCGGCGTTATTCTGACCACATCGGTAGAACTTCTCGGCGGATATATGTTGGACAAAACGTTCCACGCCCGCTGGTGGAACTACAGCAATGAAAAATTTAACTTCCGCGGATACATCTGTCTTAAGTTCTCACTCCTCTGGGGATTGGGTGTTGTTTTTCTAGTGAAATTTGCGCACCCGTTCATTGACAGGGCGACAGTTCAGTTCCTGCCTTACATAGTCGGCATATGGATCATTCTGGTCCTCATCATCGCTTATTTTGCGGATTTTGTAGTCAGTGTACTTATTATGCTGAAGTTTAACCACTCTCTCGAGGAACTCGATCAGATCCAGAAGGATATGCGGATCGTCAGCGATCAGATTACCAAGCTTGTCGCGGGAGGTTCAATAGCCGCGGAAGTTCTTGTTGATGCGGGACTTACAAAAGCCGGTCTCGTGAAAGAAGATACCATGTACGCTGTTCTGGATCAGGCGTTTGCTGCCGGAGATGTGATCGATAACAAGGAATATAACAAATTCAGAGCAGCCGGCATACCGGAACCGGCCAGCGTACAGGTCGAGGCCGATATCAAAGAAGCTATCGAAGAGCGCAAACAAGAGGCAAAAGCAGCCCTGAGTGAGACAAAAGAGGCAGCTATGAACGCATATAATGAGCGCAAAGAAGAGGCAATGGCGGCCATTAATGAGACAAAAGAGGCGGCTTTCAGCGCATATGCCGAGCACAGAGATGATGCCGCTTATGCGATCGCGGAGACTAAGTTGGCAGCCCAGGATAATATACAGCAGACTAGGGAAGCGCTTGAGAAAAAGCTTGCCGAACTTCGTGATCGCTCGGCGCAGATCACTTCGGCGGCTCTTCGTCACAGGGTATTTGGTCCTCTGCGCATATTAAAGGCGTTCCCGCTGCTCTACCATGAAACTTACAGCGATGCCCTGCAGAGTCTTCGCCAGCGCGCTGCTAAGCTTCAGAATCCGGACAATGAGGATAAAACGGATGATGGGTTTATGTGAGAAGTTTAAGATATTTATTGTTTAAATCTGAAGTGAATGCTATAATAGCGTGAGTCAGAAATAGGACTTCTCTGCAGCTTTTAATCATGAAGTCTATGAAGAGAAATATTATCCTACCGAATGAAACGTATAAGGGGGAATTGAATTGAAAAGAGTTATCACATACGGCACATTTGACCTGCTTCATTACGGCCATATTAACCTTTTAAGACGAGCTAAAGCTCTCGGTGACTATCTTGTCGTCGCTCTGTCCACAGATGAGTTCAACTGGAACATGAAACAGAAGAAATGCTACTTCTCTTACGAGCAGAGAAAAGAACTGCTCGAGGCTATTCGCTATGTCGATCTTGTCATCCCGGAAGAAAACTGGGAACAGAAAGTCTCTGACGTCAAGGAATACCACATTGATACATTTGTGATCGGCGATGACTGGACGGGAAAGTTTGATTTTCTGAAAGATGAAGGCGTTGAAGTTGTATATCTTCCGAGAACTCCGGAAATCTCAACAACGCAGATTAAAAACGACCTGAATAAAATGTAAATTCAGGATATGGTCACGAATCTTAGCAGCCCGTTAGGGCTGCTTTTTTATCTCAGTGGGAGAAGCCCCCGCTTCTGCAAGCAAAAATGCAGCGGCCCCGCAGACCGGAAATATCCCCGGTATGCAGAGCCGCTATATTTGCAAATATTTGTAAATCTTATCTTAAAGAGCGCAGCCGTCCAATCGTAAATCTTATCTTAAAGAGCGCAGACGACCGATCGACTGTCCATGTGGACTATTATTTCTTCAGGCTGTTGTAGACCCGGTCAGTAGCCACCTTCACTCTCAAATTGATCACAGAATTCTCGCCGCACGAGTATTTCACAGTATAAAAGCCCGGTCTGTCCGTTCTGACAGGATTATTAATTTCCAGCAGACCCATCATGTTGTTTCCAGTCTCGTCGAGTACACTCTCGACATAATCATATGGATCAAAATGGCTGCCTTTAAGAATCATGATACCTTGATCATTCAGCGTGATTTCAGGCCCGATGATCCTCACATCGAATTTTCTGTTTACACCGATGCCGTAGAGTGTATCGTGGATAAACTTGATTGTCAGGCGCTGGCTGGCGTATTTATCCCATTTTCCCTGGAACATGATCTGCTCATTGCCGTCTCCGTTATAACCGTTATTGGTCTTAATTCCTAAATAGTTGGCAAATGCAGTATACATGTCTCTCTGTTCCCGCAACGACGTAGGCTTGAACTTAATCATATTGCGGGTGACAGGAGGCAGAGTTTCCGGAAGCATCATTGCGGGAAGGTGATATCCCTGGAGCTTCAGCTTTCTCTTTGCCTGAATCCTTGTGCCCGAATATGTTGTGTAATAATAGTACATTAAGCGGTCTCTGAAATTGCCGGTACCTTCAGTCGCCACCGTGATCTTAAGCAGCTCCTTCAAAATCTTCCCTTTTAGAGTAAAGGCCTCATCCAGGGCTTCAGAAGTTTCGAGGATCTCCTCACGGTCTTCTGTGCTCATGATTTCCTCGAAGGCGGAAAGATCTGCTTCTGTCCCGGCCGGTAAGTTCTCCATCACTTCGACCATTGTCAATCCGTTTATTACCTTTTCACCGGTGACAGCCTCGATTTCCTCATCAGTCAGCGAATAGTACTTCTCACCTGTGACCTGCCTCAGCAAGTCGACAGATTTATCTCTGAAGCTCATATCTTTGAGTCTGGCGTTTTCGAGCACGATGTCATCGGTAAAAGGCTCGAATTCGCCTCCGTTGAATATGAAAGTCTCGGGATTAACGCTTATGGAAGCCCCTTTTCTTACCTCTTTCGGGAATAGTTTATTCTGGATCTTTGCGCGGTATTTGAATCCCAGCAGTCCGATGCACATCACTCCCAGTACCGCAGCAGTCAGAGCAATTCTCTGCAGAACGCTCAGCTTATTTATGAATTTGTTATTCCTAAGGAAAGCCATGAACTTTTCATGGACATCTACTTCATATGCAGCCGAATCGGCTATAGGCACTAAAATACAGACCAGGCCGATCATTATCATAGATTTCGTCGCCGCAAAAAATGCCGAAGACACTGTACTCGATATGAACAGGGCTGTCCAGCAGCTGTAAATACAGACGCGGGAATACGGGTTACTGCACATTCGAACAGTACGTCTGAATAAGAGCAGGACCACAATGAGCATAAATATGGCACCGAAGATCCCGAGTTCAGCCATGATTGCCGGCCAGTAAGTATCGAGCAGGAAGTTAGAGTGCCTCATTGATGTTCCGTAGTAGCGCCAGAATCCATATCGAAGGTACAGCTTGGAGTAATGCTCTCTGGCTACGGCAGTTCCGAATGTGCCGAACCCTGTCCCGATCGGGAAAGCCGCTCTCATTATGCGCACTCCATACCGGAGAAGAAGGTTTCTCGCTTTGTCGCCGGTGAAATAATAGACGAACTGTCCTGCAAATGTTATGCCGGCTGCCACTACGATCGGCACTATATAGCGAAGTTTTACTCTCTCTACTTTAAACACGACGAAGGCGATATAAAAAAGTATAAAGAGGCCGGCATATGCAAATGCTCTCGATCTGAAAGTCGACATCATATTTATCATGGTAAGCGCAATAAAAAGCCATGTTATTCTGCGCTTCTCGACATACAGGTCGGCGAAAAAGATGATGAGAAAATAAAGGTATGCTTCATAAAAATCGCCGACACGTAAGAAAACGAAATTATAGGTCCGGAATCCGTATCGGACATCCGTCGACATATTTATGTTCGTAAAACAATGTATAATCAGGAAAATAGTCGAGAAAACAATGACAACTTCCACAAACAAAGCAAGATAACGAATGATGTATTCGTTATGTTTAGTTCTGGAAAAAAGATGGAGCGCACCAAGTGAAGCAGCTATAAACTTAAACATATTGAATGCATCGAGGAACCATAAATACTTGCTGTGCAATAGATCAAACTTGAGATTTCCGATAAACCCGAGAATGATCATGCAGATTGTCAGCAAAATAATTATGAGCTCATCCTTTTTCACATGCCTTTCCAGTATAATGCTGACTAAATAGGCAAACCCCATTAAAAGCGCCATTGCTTCGTCGAGATGCCGCATTTGCGGAGCTGTTTGTCCCAGGACAGTTTCTAGCAGCAAAGCCATAATACAGCAGGCGATAAGAAACTGCGGAAGATGCATGTCTTTAAATAGACGGTAAATATGTGTGTTCTTCAAATGTATATCCTTTCTGTATTCCTGCAGACTATTGCATTTGCTTCAGAATACATTTTTTTGCCGCCACATGTATCTTTTCGGCTTATTTATCTTTCAGAACATAATTTATCCATAAGAGCAACAACTTTGCGCGTTGCGGTCCCATGTTCGGCACTTCCGAGTTCGGTGTGATGCCGGTCAACTTCTTTTTTGTAGTGGTCTTCATCAAAACCGCGAATCTCGCCGCAGAGAGCGTCGATATCTCTTGCCATCGGGAAAGGCCATTCGTTGACAGGGGTAAAGAAATTCCTGTAGCCGAGATATGCATCAAGATCTGGCGCATAAATGAAACACGGTTTATAGGAAAGCGACGCATCCCAGATACATGACGAATAATCTGTGATGAGGACGGATGATGAATAAAGGAGCTCCTGCATATCGTCGTAAGATGTTACGTCAATAACATTTTCATTACCTTCATATGGGTTGTCGTCATCCGTGAACCAGTGGAATCTGAGAAGAAATACAAACTCTCCGCCGAACCGGTCCGACAAAGCTGCAAGAATCTTGTCCACATCAAGTACATAGACTGAAGAGTCGACGTCATCTCTGAACGTCGGGGCGTACAATACAAGTTTTTTGTCTTCAGGAATATTCAGCTTCTTTTTAACTTTGCGTTCAATGCCATCATGCTTTCCGAAAAAGATATCGTTTCTAGGCATGCCGATCTCAAGAATCTTTTCAGGAGCGTTTTCATAAAGATATTTTAAGTTGTTGGCAGAAAATCTGGCGCAGCTTGAGATGAAAAAGGTTGTTGAGTCCCACATCTGCCGCAAATAGTCGACATGCTCTTTCGTCGCTTCCTTATATATCTTTTTATAGGACCCGCCGCCATGCCATGTATTTATGACGGTCTGGCTTTTTCTGAGCGGTATATAGGACTGAACACCGAGATTATCAATCAGGAAACCGGCTGTTATCAGATAATAGACGGCTCGAATTGATTTCTGGGGAATGACTTTGATTCCCTTATTCCTGAGGTAAGCGTACTTTTTCGGATCCTTAAAGAGCCATATCTGTTCATAATCATTACTTCGGTTCTTCGATAAGTATTTGGAAATATACTTTGGATTGCAGGAGTAAGATGCTCCCTGAAAGCTTCTGAAAACAACACGGTTCTTTTTGACCGGAAGTATCCAAAGCGCTTTTAGCAAATTTCTGATTATTCTTTTCATCATAATGTCCTCTAAAATAAGAATCAGGAGACCTGTTCATGACCGAACATTCCGGTTGCTTTATGCCAGATTATTCGGAATACTATTGCGACAGCGAGGGCTCCGGCAATTGAACAGAAAACTGTAAAGATATAGGATATACTGCCTCTGCCAAACAGGTAGTTCAATCCGATTTTTTGAAGAATGCGGAAGACCATCATGTGAGTCAGGTATATCTCCATGCTGTATTTCGCCAGAAGCCTGATTAACTGTCCGAAGGGCCCTGTGAGCTCAAAATCATGAATGATCGCGGATATGAGCCACAATGCGAAAATCAGCACAAAATATGGGAACTGCAGATACCTGTTTTCGTTTATGAAAGGCAATGCGAAATACAGAGCAGTGACGATCAGGCTGATGATCACTGAAAACTGCCATTTTTGCCCAAGTTTTTCACAGAGCTCTGTCCGGTAAAGATACACTAATGCCCCGGCAACAAAAAACATTCCGGAAAAGAGAATATTCTGACGCCCGTAGAAGCCGTTCGGGTAGTGATCCGTATTGAAGAAATAATAATTGCACGCAAAATTGTAAATGACTGCGAACAGCATCGTCTTCCATGCCGCGGCTTTGGTTCTTGTCAAAACAGAAAACAGCGGAAAAATCGTGTAAAATACAAAGGTTATTCCAAGGAACCAGGCGATGCCGAGGACAGTGAATTTGTTGGCTTCCGGTAAAAATCCGAATACCAGTGTCAATTCTGCAAATCCTTCCAGAAGCCGCTCAAAACTGAATTCCGAAAGGAGGTCCAAAGCGACAAGGAAAGAAAAGTACGGAAGTACACGTACGACTCGCTTTTTGTAAAATGACGTCAGATCGATCGTTCCGTTAAGCACACGATCGTGATAACCGCAGCACATACCGAATGCGGAAATCATCATGAAAAGATAGACAAGCTGTGTGAACCAGGGAATAACGGTCTCGGCAACGAGACCGCTCATCTCATACTGATTATTACTTTTCGATATCATATGCATCATGACAATGCCAACAGCGGAAATGGCTCTCAGTACGTCAATCGACGGATATTTTTTTTTAGCCACACCTACATTACTCATACTGATTTTTATCTCCAATATGCTGTAATTTCATGAGCAATGCGCTTTGATTCAGGCGGAGGAGTCATAAAATCCGCTCCGTATAAATCAGTCAACCGCTCCGCAAAGTACGCTGAGCATCGCACTTTAATATCTTCAAACGGTTTCCATATAACGTCAGTAAAGTAATATGGGTGAACCCGGTCCTTCTTCTTGTAAATGCCTAAAAAACTGATGCCCCATTTCGTGTCCGTGTATGGGAACTGTACCGGAATTTTTCGAATTGCGGGAATAAACATATACGGTCTTGCGACAGTGACATACATTTTCTTCAGCACTTTCTTGAACGGGTTCCTGTTCTTGTTTTTAGAACCCGTAAAGCTGTAGGCTCTCGCTTTTCCGAGAAAATCCAGCTTTCGAAGGGCTTTATCGAACTCTTTCTCGTTCTCCGGTCTCCCGTCAACAGGGAAAACATCGATCCAGAGGGCTGATCCATACTCTTCGTATCTGAGCGGGAATTTGACATATGTTCTGTCATCGACGATTTTTGCATATGTATCTACCGCGCCGCTCTTTTTGTCATGTACCAGCATAATGTGATCGCCGAGTGATTTCTCAGACGCAAGCTTAATGAACTTGTCATAATCCGGTCGGGGCATAGTGATATCGATATCATCGTCCCACGGGATGAAACCGCCATGCCGGACAGCGCCGATCAGAGTGCCGGAATCTACTGTCCATCTGAGCTTATTCTCTGAGCAGAAACGGATAAAGTGGCGGAAAATATTCATCTCAACAAGCTTTGCTTCGCTCGGAGAAATTTTCTTGTTGGGGTCTTCTGCTACGGCCGAATCCCTTAAAGCCTGGATCTCTGCCTGGGCGTCATTAAGTTTATCGTCGGTTACAAGCGACATCGTGCCGGGCTCTGCATATTCCATGGCATCTTCGGGCAGTACATTATGATCATCAGCCAATACTTCCGGATCTTTCAGAAAGCGGCTCTCTGATGCGCTGACATTGCCGGCCTCTGCATTGCTGCCTCTGCCATTGCCGGAATCTGCATTGCCGTTACCAGAACTTCTCGATCTGTTCATCGGACCTTCGTGTTTATCAAAATCATAGAGGAACTCCGGCAGCATCTTAGCTATGATTTCACAGTCCTTTTCGTATTCGGGGAATTTCTTCCACATCTGCAGATTTGCAGCCGAGACAGCCGGATTGAAATACTTCTTGGGAGCAACATGGTGGGACCAGTCCTCTCCGACGAACTCTACGATTTTCTTCATTTCCTCGTCATAGTTGAAAATGAGATCCTCGAACTGAAGTCTCAGTACCGGAGCATCGGCCGGAATTTCGCCGATCATAGCCCGATGATCGCGGAATACGCGTGCGAACGGTTCAGCTTCCGCTGGAAGTACGTGATCCCCATAACGCCTCTGCTGGACGAAAAGGTCTCTGGGATCGCGGTCAACAACGATGACTCTGATATCCTTCACATAGGATAAATAACGCTTAATATTGCTGGTTGCCACGAACTGATCAAGCACGATGAACGGCTGATTCTTTGGGTTCAGAAGCCTGCACAGCTTATCGACGTAAGCCTGAGTCTTCTCGATGAACTCATCCCTTGTGATATGGACGTGATAATAGTCCTGATTCGGGAAATAGTTATAGCGGAAAGGCTTCTTCAGCGGCTTTGGCATGAGCTTGTCCTTGGCTCTTCTTGAATAATAAATAAATTTTTGAGGACCGGAAAGAAGCTGGAGGTCGCCGTGCCAATATCCCTTATAAGTCTCGGTGACAAGGCTGTCGACGTACTCCTGTGAGTATTTGAGCCAGTTGCTCCCGAAAATCTTTCTGTAGCCGTAAGCCGTCTCGCGCGCAAATTTCATATATCTGCGAAGAGCGTAGCCTGAATTCAGGCGGTGCGGATTCTCGACCAGGTTGTATTCGAGATCAGAAACGCCATCCGGGTCCTGAAGAAAACGGCATTCAATATTTGTCGGGGCTGACGGGCAGTTGTCAAATTCCTTGAGAAAATCATCAACTGCGCCTGATCCGGTCCCATGGAAACTGATACAAGTTATTATTCTCATTTTATACCTCCGGTGATCCGTCTGCTTTTCCAATACAGCTATCGCTAAACTTAAGGCCGGAACAGCCGGTCAATCAAAAATGATTGCCGCTCCCGCTCATTTGAGAAGCAATGTCTGCGTCTACGATGTCCTCTCCGGTACGGCCTACAAGCTGCTGCCTGGAGGACTCGGAAAGTCCGTCATTGATCACAGCGCGCATATCGCAGGTGCTGCATTTGTCAAGATCCTCTTTCGTGAGCTTTCCGTCGCGGTAATCGCGAACGACTTTGAGCTCATACATACTGTACTTCTTCTTTCTGAAGAACCGCAGGAATTTATGGCGTACGACCCAGAGGGCAGGCTTCCAGATATATCTGTGCATAGCCGGGGAGACAGAGCCGATCATCCAGCAGTCACGGTCGCAGTTTCTGACCTTTCTGCGGACGTTCTCAGCTTCCGGACTGTTCCAGAGCTCGTCCCACGTCTGCTCATTGAGATTGCCCATTACTTCCTTGTCTTTGGTCCCGTTGCAGGGCATGACGTCGCCGTACGGATCAATGAAGAACGTGTCAAAACTCATATCGCACGGAAGGAGTCTCTTCTGTCCGTAGATATAATTGATAAGTCCGTGATTAAAATATGCTCTGAACCATTTCTTCGGACTGTTGGAGTTAAGAAGCTCGTTGATAAGACGCTCGAACTGCTTAGCTACCTTCGGGCGGTCATGAATGATGTTCTTGGCCTCGACAAAATAGAATGAATTGTGCAGGGATGCGGTTGCAAATTCCATTCCGAGCCGATCAGATATCCGATAGAGCTTGACAAGGTCCATGCAGTTCGCGTCCTGCACGGTCATGCCGAAACCGACGTCCTTCATCCCCATCTTGCGAAGTTTCTTGAGAGTCGTATATCCTCTGTTGAAGCCGTCGGGCAGTCCGCGGATCGCGTTGTTGGTCTCCTCAAGTCCTTCGATGGAGATGCGGATACCGATATCCGGGAATTCTTTACAGAGATCGATGATACGGTCGGTGAAGAAACCGTTCGTAGATATAACGATACGGTCGCTCTTCTTTCTCAGTTCACGGACAATATCTTTGAGGTCAGTGCGGATGAAAGGCTCGCCTCCGGTGATATTTGTAAAATACATGGGCGGAAGTTTTTTGATCGTCTCAATGGAAATTTCTTCTTCGACCCTGGACGGCTTCTTGTAGCGGTTGCACATATTGCAGCGAGCGTTGCAGCGGTAAGTCACAATAACCGTACCGTTGAGCTTCTTTACGGCAGTCTTTTCTCCGCCCGTGACCTTGTTCGCAAGCTCTGCTGCTTTCTTTCTTCCGGGAATCTTATCCGTAATTTTCTCGATTACTTTCTTTTTTCCAGAGTCTGCCATAGCACTTTCACCTTCTTTATCAATATTCGTTTTCACATCGCCGGGCACCCAAAGGTCTTCCCCGGCATAAATTTTAAGCAGTTTATCACAATACTCTGCAGTAGAATCAAAGCTTACATGTGCGCAGTTTTCAGTGTAGTTGTCAATGAGGTTATCGTCTGACCAAAGTCTTTGGATTTTATTGGCCAGCTCCGCGATGTTGCCCGCCTCAAAAAGCTCGCCGGTCACATTTTCTTTAATAAGTTCAGGAATTCCTCCGATCCTGCTTCCGAGGACCGGTGTGCCGTACATCTGGCTTTCCATGACAGAGAACGGACAATTCTCGAACCACTCTGAAGGATATACTGAGAAGCGGGCTCCGCTGATGAGATCGGTGAGAGCTTTTCCGGTCCGGAAACCGACGTTCACTATGTTCGGGAAGTTCAGTGTCTCGTCCAGAAGCGGTCCTGTTCCTGCAAATACGAACTGCACCTCAGGCAGAAGGTTCACAGCCCGAAGAAGGGTCTTAATACCCTTTTCCTCAGAAAATCTGCCGAAATAGAGAACATATTTATCCGGGATGTCGGCTGGTCTCATTGGAGCATCAGAGCCCTGCCCATCTGGATTAATATCCGCTTCGGAAGATAATCGTTCTGTGTCCGGATCTGCTTTAGACTCCGCTTCCATTCTGTCAATAAAATTGTGGAGCGCGACCGTCTTGCCGGCAAATTGCGGGTTGGTATCCATGCGGCTCTTCATGAAATGTGAGCAGCAGATAAACGCATCGATCCTGCTGTAGACGTCCGTGTGATTCCAGATCTCCGCTTCCATCATGCCGACGGCGGATTTTGCGGTTGAGCCGTGAATGCATTTGCCCAGAAGACAGTTCGTAAAATGACCTCCGACACATTTTTCACAGATTTTACCGGACTGGGGATTCATCAGCATGTGGTTAGGGCAGATGAGCTGATAATCGTGGGCTGTGAATATAATTTTGCACTCTTTCCCTGTCTCCTTTTTCCACTTTTCAATTTCGAGGATGACAGACGGAGTTAGCTGATAATTGAAATTGTTGAGGTGGCACACATCCGGCATAAAGTCATCCAGTACGAGGCGGATCTTCTTCCTCGCCTCCGCACTGTATATGGTTTTAATCGGATAGGTCAGCTTTGAGAGTTTGCTGCCGCCGTGGAAATCCATATCAGACGTATATGAATCTACGCGGTTTCCGACACACCTGCCTTCGTGCTCCATGCCAAAATACTGGACCTCATGTCCTATACTTTTCAGGTAATCGCCGATCTTGAAGATGTAAGTCTCCGATCCTCCGTTAGGATACAGAAATTTGTTGATCATTAATACTTTCATAATTATTCCTTTTCGCCGGTACGGCAGCCACTCTCGGGCTTTATCACACAAAGAAGAGGAAAATCTCAAGCAAGATCTCCCTCTTATGTTGTTCATTCTTTAATATAAAGTTCAAGAGTTTTATTAATGACTTCATCCCAGCTGTATTTGCTTAAAATGAAATCTTTGGAGCTTTTTCTAAAAGCGTCGACAGTCTGCGGAGAATCGAGGAGCATCTGCATTTTCTTTTGCAGGTCGTGAGTACTGCCTCGCGCAAACGTCACTCCCTTATCCTCGACAACCTCTGCACACTCGGGAATGTTGGAGGTAAGTACGCAGTTGCCGTAACTCATGGCCTCAAGAAGGCTGAGAGGCATTCCTTCAACATCCGAAGCCAGCACATATATATAGGGATTGCTGTAGAGTTCTTCTAATTCCTGACCCTCAACAAAGCCGGTGAAGATGATCCTGTCATCCTCAGCCGCTCTCTCCTTCATCTCGTCGACAAATTCTTTCGTGTCAGAGCTTCCGCCCGCAATGATCAGCTTCTTATCCGTATCAATATTTTTGTAGGCGTCAATCAGGTATCGGATTCCTTTTTCCGGTGCGAGTCTGCTCAGGGCAAGAATATAACTGTCCTTAGTGAGCCCATATTTTTCCGTTATGAGTTCAGCTTTTCTGACCGTGGGCTCCGAGACTCCGTTCGGAATAAAGTTCGTTCTGCGTCTGTACTCTTTTAGAAAATATATTTCCATATCGTGACTCAGAACGATAATTTCGTCAGCCATTCTGACCGCCATGCGCTCGCCCATCTTGATGACGAACTTGGCGAAACGATTCCATTTAGCCCGGCGATGATCAAGACCGTGAATGGTCGCGATACATCTTTTTTTACCGAGCAGCTTCGGGAGCCACATCATGATGCAGGGACCTTCAGCGTGATAATGGACAATATCGAAATCGCCGAAAGTGGCAAAAATGGATGCGAAAAATGAAGCAGAAAATGCCGCTAGTCCTTTACCGTTGATGGTCGGGACGTATTTAAGTTTGACACCTTTATACTTGGCCAGCGGCTTTTTTTTCGTATCGTACTCTTTTCCGCTTACGTGATGTCCTTTTCGATTGTAACAGGTTACTGAATGTCCACGTTCAGCCATATGGGTACTGAGTTCTTCGACAACGATCTCCACTCCACCCTCGCGTGATGGGATTCGCTTATGTCCAAGCATGGCGATTTTTAAACTGGTAGTATCACTCATACACATGAACCTCAGGATCGTTAGTAGTTCAGAGAATCTTACTCTTTGCAGATATATATTGTATCATACTAAGCCATATCAAGGAAGTGCGACGTTATTAATTTTTTCGAAACCTTATTGATATGTTTAAAATTCAGGCAGGCTGCATAGAAGCGGCCGGCTCCGGTGAAGTATCATCTTCACCGAAAAACAGGGCTGACACACCTTACGTCTGCGTCAGCCCTGAATCAGATTAAAAAACTTATAGTTTTTATAACAGTGTGTTTCGGATAATCCGGTCCGTTATGTATTCGGGTTGTTATTCTTCAGAATGACGTCGTGGCTGCCACCCTCGACGATGGAGGTTGAAGAAACAACTGTCAGCCTTGCTTTCTGCTGCAGCTCGGGAATAGAGAGCGCGCCGCAGTTGCACATTGTTGAGCGGACCTTGTAAAGCGTTGTCGTGACGCCCTCTGCGAGGGAGCCTGCATACGGGACGTAGCTGTCAACACCTTCCTCGAAACTCAGCTTGGTAGCGCCGCCGAGATCGTATCTCTGCCAGTTGCGGGCACGGTTGGAACCTTCGCCCCAGTACTCTTTTACATAATTACCGTTCACGCGGACCTTGTTTGTCGGGCTCTCATCAAATCTTGCAAAGTAACGGCCGAGCATAACGAAATCAGCGCCCATAGCCAGTGCAAGTGTGATGTGATAATCATGTACGATACCGCCGTCGGAGCAGATCGGGATGTATACGCCGGTCTTCTCGAAATACTCATCTCTTGCCTTTGCGACCTCAATGACTGCTGTCGCCTGACCGCGGCCGATGCCCTTTGTCTCGCGTGTGATGCAGATGGAACCACCGCCGATGCCGATCTTTACGAAGTCGGCACCTGCATTTGCAAGGAAATTGAAACCGTCTTTGTCGACGACGTTGCCTGCACCTACCTTGACCTTATCACCGTAGTGCTCGCGGATCCAGCCGATCGTTCTGCTCTGCCACTCAGAGAAGCCTTCGGAGGAGTCGATACAGATGACATCCGCACCGGCCTCAATCAGTGCAGGAACACGCTCTGCGTAGTCACGGGTATTGATACCGGCGCCTACGACGTAGCTTTTATTGGCGTCAAGGAGCTCATTGACATTTTCTTTATGGCTGTCATAGTCCTTGCGGAAAACAATATACTGAAGTCTGCCTTCGTCGTCCACGAGCGGCAGCGTGTTGATTTTGTTGTCCCAGATAATGTCGTTGCAGTCATGCAGGTTTGTTGTAGCCGGTGCTGTGACCAGCTTGTCAAGCGGTGTCATGAACTCAGTGACTTTGAGGTCTCTTGACATTCTGGAGAGTCTGTAGTCGCGGGATGCAACGATACCGAGCAGTTTGCCGTGGGATGTACCGTCATCTGTGATGGCTACTGTGGAATGACCTGTTCTCTCCTTGAGATCAAGGACATCTGCTAGAGTAGCTTCCGGCGGGAGGTTGGAGTCACTGGTGACAAAGCCTTTCTTGTAGGCTTTGACGCGGCGGACCATATTGGCCTCATCCTGAATGGACTGGGAACCATAGATAAAGGAGACACCGCCCTGCTTTGCAAGAGCGATTGCCAGCTTTTCACCGGAGACAGACTGCATGATCGCAGAGACCATAGGGATATTCATTTTGATCGGGCATTCTTCCTGGCCCTTCTTGTACTTGACGAGAGGGGTTTCGAGCGAGACCGCTGCCGGAACGCATTCAGATGAAGAGTAACCGGGGACGAGCAGATATTCACCAAAAGTGCGGGACGGT
>ODAJ012179184.1_pt1 | contig 20833 bp, 20 predicted proteins | sample 1539241 | NCBI WGS metagenome assembly ODAJ01 (sample SAMN02144231, study PRJEB22623) | gut metagenome | biome: sheep rumen | host: Ovis aries | place: New Zealand | reverse complement strand
GGAAGACAATGAGAAGCGGTTCCTGGATGAGCCGCTGCGCGTATGGGTCGAGAACTCGAACGGGACGGAGGTGCCCAAGCCGAACCCCTTCGTGCAGGAGTACCGCGCACTGGTCCGCGATTTTTCCACGGCGCTGAAGATCTACAGAGAGATCACAGCCGAGACCGAGAGCGCGGAGGTGAGCTCCCTCGACAGCATCCGCTCGATCCTTAAGGTGGCGAAATGATGGGCAAAACAGAGCCGAGGATCTGGACGCCTCCGCTGCGCGAGCTGACGCCTGAGACGTCGCTCGGCTTCGCCTGCGCTGAATACGCACGAACAGTGCTGCATAAGAACCTTTACCCGTGGCAGGAATGGGCGCTGATCCACGCGTTCGAGATTGTCGGGAAATTGGGCGGCGATTGGAAGTTCCGCTTCCGCACGGTCCTTTTTCTGATCTCAAGGCAGAATGGAAAGACGGTCCTCTCCGAAGTGATCGCGTCGTTCTTCCTGAATGTGCTCTGCGTCGACTCTGTCTTCGGCACATCTCTGAGCCTGGACAAGGCAGAGGAAGTGTGGGAAGCAGTGGTCAATGACCAGGAGAGCATCCCGGAGCTGTCGGCCGAGCTCAAGAAGGTCGGGCGGACGAACGGATCCAAGAAGCTGGTCCTCACAGGGCTGAGACAGTACAAGGTCGGAGCTCCTACCAGACGCGCAGGACGTGGCGACTCCAACGACCTGGTCATGCTCGATGAGGTGCGTGAGCAGCGGGACTGGGAAACCTGGTCCGCGTCAGTGGCGTCTACAGTCGCCAAGCCTAATGGCATGGTCGTGTGCTTCTCCAATGCCGGAGACCCGGACAGCGTCGTGCTGCGCCAGCTCCGGACCCAGGCGGTCGCACTGATCGAGGGCACCACGGCGGGAGATTTCGGCGGAGAGGTCGACGGGGCGACGCTGGGGCTGTTCGAGTGGTCAGCAGAGGACGGAGCAGCTACGGACGACATAGAGGCCCTCGCGCAGGCGAACCCGGCGCTGGGGTACGGCTATCTCACAGAGAGGGCGCTGATGTCCAACCGGCAGACGTTCCCGGAGAACAAGTTCCGATCGGAGTGCATGTGCCAGCAGGTCGAGACGATCCTGCCTTCGCCGTTCCCTGACGGGGCGTGGAATGCAGGACTTGACATGCGGTCGACCATCGCTCCGGAGTCGGAACTTTTTTACGGCATCGACCTGTCATCGGATCGTAAGATGACGAGCATCGCCGTGTGTGGGATGCGTACAGATGGCAATTATCACATAGAGGTTGTTGCGCGAAGAGTCGGAACGGCATGGGTTGAGGACTGGTTCAGAGCAAGGGCCTATAAGCAGCCCATGAATCTGGCATTTCAGAGTAGGGGTGCTCCGGTCAGCGGACTGGCGGAGCAGATCTGCACGATCAAGGGCATTAACAGGATAGCGATTGAAGGAAGCGAGCTCACTGCAGGGTGGGGTCGCTTTTATGATGCGATCATCGCAAACGGAGACGAGAGCCGCGGAGGAGTCCGCGTCTATCATCTGCAGCAGCCTGTCCTGGACCTTCCCGCCAAGACCATGCAGCTCCGGAACATCGGTGGAGGCATAGAGCTCCCCGACAGGGCCAAGAGCCCGGACGATATAGCGCCGCTTTTTGCGTGCTTCTGTGCATTCGCCGCGGCGACAAAGATACAGAAAGAAGAGAAGAAGATCTACGCCTCTGCATATGCACAAGGGGCGCAGGTCTGTTTTGTTTAATGGAGGCGGAAAGTTATGCCGAATCTATTAGCGAGATGGCGGTCTATGTTCCGCCCACAGGTTTATTTTTACGCACTCGGGAGCGACGCTCCGACGCAGGTGCTTAATTACACAGCGCAGCGGCTCTATCAGTCACAGGACAACCTGAAGGCAGTCGTCGACTTCTTAGCGAACAGTATCGCGCAGCTCCCGCTGAACGTGTACACGCGGAACGATGAGACAGATCGTGAGCGCGATCGAACAAGTCCCGCGGCGCGGCTCCTGTGGCTGCCGAACAGTGAACAGACAGAGTTCGAGTTTGTTCGGGCGCTCATGACAGAATACTTTGTGTTCGGAACAGTTTACGTGTTAGTTCTTCCGGACGCAAAGAGCCGTAGCGGATGGCAGATGTGGATTGTCCCCAGCGAGTGGGTAACTGATACAAGAGCCGCAAATGCGTATTCTGTCCAGTCGATCACAGTGATTGCCGGACAGTCCGGGAAAGCTGTGGAGATCCCGCGCGAGAACTTCATACAGTTCAAGACATATTCACCCGGCAATCCGGGTGGGTATATCTCACCAATCAGCGCGCTCCGGCAGACGTTGCAGGAGCAGATTGAGGCCGGAAACTTCCGTAAACAGCTGTGGCACTCTTCCGGAAGGCTGAACGCGCAGATCCTCCGGCCGGCTACTGTCCAGCCGTGGGATGATGAGCAGCGCAAACGATTCGTCGAGGCTTTTCGGGAGTCGTGGGGGGCAGGCGGGTCCAAGGCAGGAAGCATACCGCTTCTCGAGGACGGCATGGAGATCAAGCCCTTCTCTACGAGCTTTAAAGAGTCTCAGTGGATGGAGTCGGTAAAGCTATCGCGGGAGGCCTGTGCGGCCGCTTATGGCGTCAATCCGTCGCTCATATGGCACACTGACACGCAGACCTATGCGAGCTCTAAGGATAACGCGAGAGCATTGTACGCCGAATGCCTCGGACCCGTCCTTCAGATGCTGCAGCAGAGGATCAACGCCTTTCTTCTGCCGATGGTCGGCGCGGATCCGGACGAGACATACGTCGAATTCGACCTCACAGAGAAGCTTAAAGGATCCTTCGAGGAGCGCGCTTCTATTCTTCAGGCTGCTGTCGGCGGTCCCTGGATGACCAGGGACGAGGCAAGAGCAGACAACAACCTGCCACCGCTTCCGGATGGCCAGGGAAGCCAGATCATCACGCCTCTTAACGTTCTGGAGGGCGGGCAGGCGTCTCCTCAGGACACGCACATGGAAGAGCAGGAGCCGATGACCACGGAGCCGGCGGAAGAGCCGCAGAAGATGCGGAAGAAGGCCGAAGCCGAGAAGCTCCGTATCAAAGCCCGCTCGACGCAGGAAGAGGACGAGAAGATGGCGGGAATCCTCCGGGCTTTCTGGAAACGCCAGGCGGCAGCGGTCCTGCCGAAGATTGGAGCGAAGAGTGCCAAGTGGTGGAACGAGGAGCGTTGGAACACTGAGCTCGCAGATGACATCGAGCCGGTGATCAACTCTGTGGCGGATGCCCACGGAAAAGAGGTCGCAGAGGCGATCGGGTCGGAATACTGTACCGATCAGACCCGCAAATACCTGCGGGCCCTCGCAGAAGGACGCGCCAAGGCGATCAACGATTCGACCTATAAGAAACTGCAGGCTGCCATAGATGACGACGAAGACGAGGAGAACACTCCCGCGCATGTCTTCGAAGTCCGCGAGAGCAAAGACGCTGAGGTCTTCGGGCGCTCGCTCGCGATCGGCGTTGCCGGATGGGCGGCCACGAGAGAAGCGCCGGCGCAGGCGGAGCAGCAGGGCTTTCACAAGACCGTAGAGAAGCGCTGGATCACCGGAACGAATCCGCGGCCGGAGCACGCCATGATGAACGACGAGACCGTTCCGATCGACAGTGCCTTCAGCAATGGATGCTTCTGGCCGGGAGACGAGAATGGCGACCCGGACACGACCTGCGGGTGTAACTGCTCGACCGAAGTGATCATCACGGTCGAATAAGGAGGAGGATATGCATAAATACAAAGAATTTGCACTGATCAAGTCGGCCGATGATGCTGGGACGATCAGCGGATATTTTTCCACATACGACAGGATCCCGGACAGCTACGGTGACGTGATCGCGAAGGGAGCATTCACGGAGACGATCCGGAAGCGTAAGGAGAGCGGCCACCCGTTCCCTCTCTGCTGGAACCATGACCTCAATCAGATCATCGGTTCCGTATATCCCGATGACATAGAAGACACCGACAAAGGCCCGCTTATGAAAGCGAGCTTTTTTAATACCCAGCTCGCACAGGAGAAGCGAGAGATCGTCAAGAGCGGCGTGGTCTATCAGTTCTCGTTCGCTTATGACGTCCTTGAAGCGGGACCCGTCGAACTGGAGAACGGCGTTAAGGCGTACGAGCTCAAGAAGCTCGAACTGTTCGAAGTCTCGATTGTTCCGGTACCCGCAAATCCGCGGGCTGAGATGACGGACATCAAGGCAGGCAGGCGCAACAGCGCAAAGGATGCCGACGCTATCAGAGAAGCCATCACGCTCCTCCAGGGAGTCCTGGGCGAGCTTGAGGATACAGATGAAGAGCCGAGAGATTCGGACGCCAAGTCGGAGGAGCAGGACCCTGCCAACGACGAGGAGCAGAAGAAGCTTGCGGCACTTCTGAAAGAAGCTGACAACCTTATCAACTCCTAAATGGAGCTGATTACAACTCAATAAGGAGGATTCAAAAATGAATCTCAAGGAAATGCTTAAGGAAGCTATCAAAAGAATGACGAGCCTCAAAGCAGAGGTGGAGAGAGGCGAGAAGTCCGCAGAAGATCTTCAGACTGCTGTCGATGAGGTCAAAGATCTCCAGGCTAAGATCAAGGCAGCAGAAGCAGCTGATGCGCTGATCGGTGCGATCGGTGCTCCTGAAGAGAAGAAAGATCCTGAGGGTCACGTGCAGGCGAAGAGCCTCGGCGAGAATTTCGTCAATGCCGTGAAGAAAAAGGGCAAGATCGTCGCACGCGAGTCTTTCAACATCATCGCTCCGGCATTCGAGAAAGCCGCTGACGATGTCCAGATGACCCCGACCACGGCCGGCGTGAGTGCGTATGCAACGACTTATGACAGGAACGTCGTCACCGCTCCCCGCGTTCCGCTGGTGATCCGCGACCTGTTTGGATCAGAGACCATTTCCGGCTCCACGCTGGTCTACCTTGTGGAAGGCGCGATGCAGGGCGAGCCTGCAATCACCGCAGAAGGTGCGAAGAAGGCACAGGTCCACTTCGCCGATCCGACTCCTAAAACCGTTTCTCTGAGCAAGATCACGGCCTTCATCAAGGAGTCCGAGGAATATATCAACGATTACGCATTTCTGGCTTCCGCGATCAACGGCAGACTGATCTATGCCCTCGGTCTGAAAGAGCAGAGCATCCTCGTCACCAACCTGCTCGGCACCAATGGCATTCAGACCGGCAGCATCACCGCAGCAGCTACATATCTCGACGTAGCAGAAGAGATCCTCAAGGCAGCTATGGATGTGCAGGAACAGTCCGGCTTTGCCGCTGACGCGATCGCGCTGAACCCGGCTGACTGGTTCAAGCTGAGAACTCTCAAGCTTACCACGAACGAATACTTCGGCGGCGGCCCCTTCGGCGCTCAGAGCGTTCCGAACCTCTGGGGCATCCCGGTCTGCGTAACAACTGCGATCGCAGCCAACAAGTTCGTCGTAGGTGCATGGAAGACCTGCGGGTCTGTAGTCCAGAACGGTGGCATCAGAGTCGATTCCACCAACAGCGACGTCGACGACTTCGAGAAGAACCTGATGACGATCCGCGCAGAAGAGCGTCTTGCTCTTGCGATCAGACGCCCCGCGGGCTTCAAGGTCCTGACCAAGTCCACAACCTGATACGATGATCAAGGGAGGCGCTTCGGCGTCTCCCTGTTTTTGTGATGAAAGGCGGTGATCCGATGCTGAAGCGGTACATCGTAAACGGCTTGGAATTCCAGTACGAAGAGGGCACACAGCCCAAGGGAGCTGTGGAGGTCAAGCCGGAGAAGAAGGCGGCGGAACCGCTGAACAAGGCGGTAAAGCCTGCCAATAAAACGAAGGCGGTGAAGAAAAAATGAGCCTGTTGACTAACTGGGGCTACGCAGTAACGAATGTAGACGCCTTGCCCGAGATGCTGGAGGGTATTGAGTACGACCAGTTCACTGCTGATAAATACGCCGGGGATAAGCGGACTCACAGCAACATCATGGCGGCAGAATCTGCTATCCGCAATTATTGTGGCTGGCATATTTTCCCGGAGCTTGACTGCAGGCTTGACACGACCTTTTTTGACCGGCGGGTGACTATAGCCGGCAGGTACATAATGATCCAGCTCCCTGCGACATATGTGACCGCTGTTAAGTCCATACAGATCGCGGGTGTCGCATACGATGAGACCTTCGTGCTCGACAACAATGGGATCCTGCGGATATATGACGTTAATATGTGCGCCATCAGGGAGTACAGCAAGATCGTCGTTGAGTACACGGCGGGAATCCCGGAAGAGCTTGCAGCAGGCCTTAAGGAGCTGATTGCGCATCGCGTCACGCACGCCCTGGCATCGACTGCGGGAGTGCAGTCAGAAACAGCCGGCGGCGTGTCCGTGACATATAACGCGACATGGACTAATAACTCCAGGGCGACAGCGCTGGCAGATGATAACAAAGAGGTACTGGCTCCGTACAAGGTGAAAGGGGTGTTTTAAATGCTTCCTTCATGGTGCACAGAAAAGATCACACGGCTCCGTCCGGGGGTAACGACCTCGCGCGGGTCTGAAGTCTTTGACTGGTCGGACCCGGATGCACTTGAGATCCCCGGATGCAGCGTGCAGCCGGCATCGACGGGGCTGTCTCAGGACGGCAGGGTCCTCGGTATCAGCGAGGGCCTCACGGTATATCTTCCTCCGGGAGCCGATATACGCGCAGGAGACCGCGTCGTGATCGACGGCAGGACCTACGTGATCAACGGTGAGCCAAAGGCCTGGAAGAGCGCCACGGGGCGCGTCAGCCACGTACAGATCAATGTCGAAAGGTGGGCGGGCTGATGGGCGTACAGATCACGATACAGTTCAAACCGGAAGGCTTCGCGGAATGTCTGTCCGGTATGTCCGGCATGGTCGAGTCGGAGACCGAGAAGATCGCCGGAAGGGCGAACGGATACGTGACAAAGGGCTCCGGATTTCACGTCGAGATGAGCAACGAGCCGCGATTCAAGGACTCGATGTATGGCGTGACTCGTCCGATCGGGCGGGTAGTAGCAAATGACGATGAGACCTCAGCAGAAGAGGCCGAAAACAAGATACTGAGTAAGGCGGTGACAGGATGAAGATCAATAAATCGATAGATATTGAGAATGAGGTCCGCACAGCCCTTTCTCCGCATCTGACGGTCTACTGCAGGCCTCTCCCGGCAGAGTACGGACTGCCCAATATACTTGTGACGCAGGTTGGCGGAACGGATTCTCAGACTGTCGACACGTTTGAGGTAGTGCTTGATTCCAGGGCGAAGATCGAGGCAGAAGCGATCGATTATCTCAACACGGCGATAGCAATATTAAAAGCAGTAGCGAAGGAGCAGACGACTGCCCTGCGCTACATCACAGTTAATTCTTCCGGCTCATGGGGTAATGATCCCGTGAGGCCGGATCTTGCGATGTGCTCGGCACGTTTGGCCATTGTAGCGCATCAGATGTCTATGGAGGTATAAATCATGGATGTTAAGTTAGGACTTGGCCTTGCTACAGGAATGTTTTTCCACGCTCCTGCCGGCACAGCGCTCCCCACTTATCCCTCAGAGGCGCTCGCCACAGCCTGGAAAGAAGTTGGCGATGTGTCTGACGCAGGTATCACACTCGCGACCAATAAGAGCACGACCGTGCTCAAGAACTGGGCGAACGTCGTTAAGCGCGTGATCATGACCGATCACAATGAGACGATCCAGGCTCCCATCATGGACACGACTGAAGAGTCCCTGAAGACTGTAGTCGGCGAGAAGAATGTCACCACGACTGCTGCCGTATCCGGCACGCACGGAAAGCTGGTCAACGTCAACCTGTCTGACGGCGATCTCCCTGAGCCCGAGGCTTTCCTGTGGCTCATGAAGGACGGAGACGCTATGATCGCGATCGGCTGCGAGAACGGCCAGGTCACAGCGACCGACAACGTCAGCTTCGCTCCCGGCGGCGCCATCAACTGGGTGCCTACGATCACGGCACTCGACGACGGGTTCAAGCTGATCATGGATGAAGGAGAGTAAATATGGCGGAGTTCACGCTTAAGAAAAAACCTGTTAAGACGCTTAAGGTAAACATCGGCGAGGAATCATTCCATATCCCTCTGTCGATGTGCCTTACACCGGAAGAGCTTGCACCGCTCGGCACAGCCGAGGGGACAAGGGATTTTTTCAGAAAGTATCTGTCTGAGGACGTGAAGAAGATACTGACGATCGAGGACTACAATGAGATCACCCGCGCGTGGATAGACGCATCGAACAAAGCCGGAGGAAAGACCACGGGGGAATGATCAGCCTTGCGAGGCATGCACTGGAGCATCGCGAGGCGATACAGTACGACCTGCTGACAAAGACAGGTCATGAATTTAACGATATCGGGCGCACTCTCTCATGGGATGCGCTCGATTCTTTTTTGCGTAATGTCGGACTTGACTCAGCTCTCGCGCGGGAGCTGAGACCGGAGATGGCAGCATGGGCTACTCCGCTCAAGACTAACACCATACTCGCGGACATAGCGGACGAGCTCGCACAGATCAACGCGAACCTCGTGGCGATAGGCAGCCAGAAGCCGGCCAAGAAGGTGAAACCGTATCCCAGGCCGTGGAAGCTGGATCCGTCCGACGGTAAGAAGATAGGTTCCGGAGGGCTTCCTCCAGCCGAGCTCCGGAAGTGGTTCGAAAGAAAGAGGGCAGAACATGCCAGAAGTAGCACAGGCCACAATAACAGTCACCCCGGTGATGCAGGGTGCACAACAGAAAATAACGGATGATCTGACCAAAGCGGCAGATCCTGCCGGTAAAAAGGCTGGAGCGGCTGCGGGCGAGAGTATGTCCAAAGCCCTCAGCAAGAAGATGACAGGCGCCGGCACAGCGCTGTCTAAGACGCTGACAGCGCCCATCATGGGAGTCGGTGCGGCGTCGGTAGCGGCGTGGAAGGAAGTCGACGCGGGCCTAGACACGATCGTCACGAAGACAGGAGCATCGGGCGAAGCGCTCGACGGCATGCGGCAGATCCTCAAGAACATCACGGGAGACATCCCGACAGATTTCGAGACGGCGGGCGCGGCTATTGGTGAGGTCAATACACGCTTCGGTGTGACGGGCGAGGCTCTGGAGACTCTGTCCTCGCAGTTCATTAAATTTGCGGAGATCAACGGGCAGGACGTGTCCGGATCCGTCGATTCCGTATCAAAGATGATGGCGGGCTTCGGCCTGGAAGCCGAGGATGCGAGCCGGATCCTCGATGCACTGAACACAGTAGGACAGCAGACAGGCGTCGACGTCGGCACGCTGGCCGATACAGTCGCGGCAAACGCGAAGCAGTTCCAGGAGATGGGGCTGTCAGCAGAAGAGGCTGCTGCATTCCTTGGCCAGGCGTCCATGGCAGGCCTCGACACATCCGGCGCAATGATGGGTCTCAAGACGGCCATGAAGAAGGCCTCCGAGGACGGGATCTCCCTGAGCGATGCGCTGGCAGGCTTCGACGAGGTCATGCAGAGCAATGCGAGCGAGTCCGACAAGCTCGCCGCAGCTTATGAGCTCTTCGGGTCCAAGGCAGGCGCAGCGATCGAGAACGCGGTCAGCAACGGCACGCTGAACCTGTCCGACTTTTCAGCGTCCCTCGGTGATTTTGAGGGATCCGTCAGTGAGACATTCGAGGGAACCCTCGACCCTATGGACCAATTCACCACGACGATGAATGACCTCAAGTCTCTTGGCGCTGAGCTGGTAGAATCTGCAGGGCCGATGCTGGTGGACCTTCTCGAGAGCGCTACGGACGGAATCGAAAAGCTGACTGATGCCTGGAGCGGGCTGTCCCCGGACATGCAGGAGACGATCCTCAAGGTCGCAGGCATCGCCGCAGTGGTCGGCCCCATGCTCGTGATCGGCGGAAAGGTGATCGGCGGGGTCTCCGCGATCTCCTCAGGCCTGAGCGGACTGTCCGGCATGATCGGCGGTCTCGGGTCCGCGGCAAGCGAAGCAGCTCCTGCAGTTACGACTGCCGGTGCGTCGTTCGGGGAAATGGCCGGAGGAGCGCTCAAGATGATCGCGGCAGCAGGAGCACTGCTCATCACGGCCGCTGCCGTGTGGGTGCTCGCAGATGCAGCCATAAGGATCTCTGAGGCAGGCACACCCGCGATCGCAGTTCTCGCCGGTATGGCGGTGGGAATCGCGGCTCTGATGGGAGTAGCTGCCTTATGCGGGCCCGCTCTCACGGCTGGCGCGGTAGGCTTTATCGCCTTCGGCACTGCGATGCTGGAGATCGGTGCGGGCGTGGCTATAGCCAGCGCCGGGATCGCACTTGTCACAGTCGCTGTCAGCGATCTGGTGCAGACCGTATCCGACAACTCCGAGCAGATCAACAGCGTCGTGACTAATGTCGGCGAAACGGTCGATGGTACGATCACGACGATCAGCGACGGCATAACGTCAGTCATAGACGCCATCTCCGGCGGCGTGGAGGGTGTTTTAGGATCAGTCGCCGGAATATTCGACTCCATGGGAGAAGCCGCTCTAAACGCCGGTACGGGCTTCGAAAAGCTGACCGGGGCCGTTATTGATCTGACCAAAAATACCGGAGTTTTAGATCTGGCTGCTACGATGGGGGCGACTGCCGACGGAGTCGGCAAGATCACAAAAGCAGCTGACGGTGCAGGAGATGCTGCCGGCAAGATCAAGACCATGACGTCTGCATTTAGCGGAGTGAACACTGCAGCACAGACGGCTACGCGCTCGATCAGTACGTTCGGCACGAACACGAAGACGACCATGAGCGCTGCGGCGTCTGCGATCAGCGGTGCCAAGCTCGGATCTAGCATGGCGACAGCGATCGGCGATGCGTGCAGTGAAGCCCAGAATGGTCTGAATCGACTTGAGTCGATGTTTGATAGCGTCTATCTGAGTTTTGAGCAGCATATCGCTGTTCCCCATTTTTACATGGGCGGAAGTTTCAACGCTCAGACGGGATCCACGCCATGGGTGAGTACGAGCTGGTACGACAAAGCGACAGATGTGCCCTACCTGTTCAAAAACGCGACGATCTTCGGCGCAGGCGAGAAGCACGACGAGATGCTGTACGGCAGGGAGAACCTGCTGCGCGACATCCGTGAGGCTTCCGGAGGCGAGACGAACATTTACATGACAGTAAACGGGGCGGAGAGTCCAGAGATGTGGGCGACAAGGTTCGCCCGCGAGTACAAGCTACAGGCGAGGACGGTTTAATGGCAGCATATACGACCAAAAAACCAACGGGGTTGTCGATCAAAAGAAATCTGAGCGCCCTGGTGATCGAGTGGAAGCTCGGCGACAAGGATTACGGCGCCGGGCAGACATTCCAGTACAGATACACAGGCGGAAGCTGGCAGAACGTTGCTGTCGGGACCGGAACGACCAAGACGCATATCGTTGTGCCCACGCAAAACTATTTCCCAAATACCGGGAAATTCTGCGCCAAGGTCTATTTCCGGATTCGCGGCAAACGCCGGAACTTCACGGAAGACGGCAGATCGTTCACGCCGACGATGTCAGACTGGGCGACGAAAGAATATAGCATACAGCCGCCAAAGCGTCCCACCCTGACGGCCGCGCTGTCAGGTAGCGCGAACAACGCCAGCACGTTCACCTGGAACGTGGACGTAGAAAACGACGTGAACCGGTTTTTCCTGAAAGTGCAGTGCCAGACGTGCCTGCTCAGGGCAAGCGCAATCGCAAACGGCGCGGACGTTCCGGCGAGCCTGTGGACAAATTACACGCCCGCAAGTTCCGGAGCTTCCGGGTCTACGACCATCACGGAAGACAGCGCCGTCATCAGCACAGGATCGCACACGCGCTGGTTCCGCGTCAGGGCCTGCGGTCCCGGCGGAGCGTCCCAGTGGACATATGCCAGGCACATCTACGCGGTGCCGTTCCAGGTCAGGAATGTAGAGGCATCTGCAAGAGTCACAGCTTCCGGCGGTTATATCTGCACGGCGACGTGGGAGACACCGCTGAATGGCGCGAAGCCTGTCGACAAGATCAACGTGCAGTACACGTTCACAACACCGACGGCAGGCATGGGATGCCCGGACAGCGCGTCGTGGACAGACGCGCAGACGCTCCTGTACAAGAACGGATCCGACGCGGCGTCGTTCTCGATAGACTCTACGGTCAGCGCCGATCAGTGTCTGTTCGTCCGGATCAACACGGTCCACGACCGCAACACGACATACGGTGCCGCGACGCTGGCGGCAGCGGGCGATCTAATAGCGCCCACCGGTCTGTCAGTCGTCACGGACACGACGACATACAGGGCGACAGTCACCGCTACCAATAGCAGCCAGGTGCCCGGCGCGTTCCTGGCCGTGAGGCTCATGACAGTGGATGATCCGGACGGCTTCGACATCGGGATCATCCCAAACGGCGAGACCAGTGTGACAGTGCAGTGCCCTGCATTTACAAGCGCAGACTCCATCCGCTTTGGCGTTTATGCCGTGGTCGGTGAGTACGTCGCCACGACAAGGGCCGATGGTGTGACGAGTTATGCGGTGACGCCGATCATCAAGTCGGCACTTGTCACGTATGGCGGCACGGTCCCGGCAGCTCCTACATCGGTAGCTCTGACGCAGACAGCGACTCCGGGAACGATCCGCGTCACGTTCGACTGGGCGTGGCAGGCAGCCACTGTCGCGGAGCTGTCATGGGCAGATCATGACGACGCATGGGAGAGCACGAGCGGTCCGAGCACCTACATGATCCCCAACACGCACGTCAGCGCGTGGAACATCAGCGGGCTCGAGACCGGCAAGACGTGGTATGTGAGAGTGAGGCTCGCGTCAGGCGTCGGAGAGAGCCAGACGTTCGGCGCGTACAGCGCGATCGTATCTATCGACCTCTCCAGCGCCCCCACGATCCCAATCCTGGCGCTCTCAGACAGCGTTATCACGGAGTCCGGCAGTGTTACTGCATCATGGAGCTTCGTGAGCTCTGACGGTACCACACAGGCTTCCGCGGAGATCGCGCAGACAGCGAACGGCGTCTACACAAAGATCGCAGAGGTCGAGTCTGCGCAGTATGTCACGATCAGCGCAGCAGACGCAGGATGGACTTATGGGGAAACCTACAGTCTGGCGGTGAGAGTGACATCCGCATCCGGCAGGCAGTCAGAGTGGTCTGATGCAGTGACCGTGACGATCGCGGAGCCTCTGACGGCGGCGATCACGAGCACGTCCTTCGTAGACCAGACGATCACTGTCGACGGCGTGAGCAGGACTGTGAAAGCCCTGACGGCCATGCCGCTGACCATTACAGTGACAGGAGCCGGGACGGGCGGTACGACCCGCGTAGTCATTGAACGCGCTGAGACTTACCATCTGGTAAGGCCAGACGAGCGTGATTATGACGGCTTCGAGGGCGAGACGATCGCGATCATCACCCAGACAGGAGAGGCGCAGATCAGCATCGACCTGGACGACCTCGTCGGGCATCTCGACGACGGCGCAGTCTACAGGATCATCGCTACCGTGCAGGACGGCATCGGCCAGAGCGCGGAAGTCGTCCAGGAGTTCGAGGTCCACTGGAGCCATCAGGCGCTCATGCCTGACGCGACAGTACAGATCGACCCGTACAATGCAATGGCGATCCTGAGGCCGATCGCGCCTGCAGGAGCCCTGGCTACGGATGTCTGCGACATCTACAGGCTCAGTGCAGGACGGCCGGAGCTGATCTATCCCGGCGCGGAGTTCGGTACCAAATATGTCGACCCGTATCCGGCGATTGGAGAGCTCGGCGGGCACAGGTTCGTCTTCCGGACGGCGAACGGCGATTACATCACAGCCGACGACCGGATGGCATGGATAGACATGACGTCCGCTGAGGGCGACGAGTTCCGGAGTGATTACAACATCATCGACTTCGGCACAGGCCGGGTGATGCTGGAATACAACTCCGACCTGAGCTCGTCGTGGCGTAAGGACTTCATCGAGACCAAGTATCTCGGCGGAGCTGTCCAGGGTGACTGGAATGCTGCAGTGTCAATGACCGGAACACTGACCGCTGCCGTGGCCACTCAGGACGCCGATGTGATAAACGCCCTCAGGCGGCTCGCGGATTATACCGGTATATGCCATGTGCGGACGAAGGACGGAGGAAGCTATGCTGCAGATGTCCAGGTGTCCGAAAGCAGGAAGCAGGGGAACGCGCACCAGATCGCGGAGTTCTCGCTCTCGATCACGCGCGTGGACTCTGAATCCTACGACGGCATGACCTACGCGGAGTGGCTGGAGTCAGGAGGGATCAATGGCAATTGACTGGAGTAAAGGATATTCTTCCACATGCTATGCCAAGCGCGTAGATCCCGCGACCTGGCGGGACGTCGAAGTGATAGAGCTGACGGGTGGAACGATCAAACGAGAGCCGACAGGAAAACGGCAGAGCGCGGACATAAACTGCGTGCGATACCACATCGACGTCGAGCAGTGGATCCGCGTGTACATGGATGTCCAGCAGGACGGAGCGTCTGATCATGTGGCGATCTTCACAGGGCTGGCTACGTCCCCGGATGATGACATCAACGGCACGCTGGTGATTAACTCACTGGCGTGCTATTCGGTGCTAAAGCCTGCAGAGGATGTGATCCTCCAGCGTGGGTGGTACGCTTCCGCTGGCGCGAACGGCGCGGAGCTGGTCCGCCGGCTCCTGTCTGTGACTCCTGCACCGGTGATCATATCAGACGGTTCCCCGGTCCTGTCTGACACGATAGTGGCTGAGGATGGAGAGACGCACCTGTCCATGGTGGACAGGATCCTGTCCGCGATCAACTGGAGGCTGCGGATCAGCGGCGACGGCACGATATATGTGATGCCGTACAGCACAGATCCCGCTGCCGTTTTCGACCCGATCGGAAACGACCTGATCGAGCCGAAGATCAAAGTGTCGCAGGACTGGTACAACTGCCCGAACGTCTACATGGCTGTCGCAGGAGATGTGACCGGAATAGCCAGGGACGAAGACCCGGTGAGCATGTTCTCTGTGGCGAACAGAGGCAGGGAAGTCTGGAAACGCGAGACAGGCTGCGCACTGGCAGCCAATGAGACCGTCGCGGAATACGCGCTCCGGAAACTGAAGGAAGCGCAGCACGCGAAGCAAAAGGCATCGTACAGCCGCAGGTTCGTTCCGGATGTCTATCCGGAGGACTGCGTATCGATGAGATACCACGCCCAGGGGCTTGACGGCATATACACGGTGAGCAGCCAGTCCATCACCCTCGGGTATGGAGCAAGAACCTCAGAGCAGATATATAAGGAGTGAGAAACATGGCTATACAAACATTAACATTAAATGTTAATGCCCAGCCGTCTGCGGAAGACAGGGCTTTTCTGTACCTGTCGCAGAACGAGAACGGCAGAGACATCAGGTTCCGCGTCCTGGGCGACGATCTCCCATCCGGATGCACTGCGACGCTGTCAGGCGTAAAGCCCGACGGCAACGTCTGGAGCAAGGCCGGCACAGTCACGAACAACTTCGTGGTCGTCGAGGAAGACGTCCAGATGACAGCAGTCGCCGGAAGATGGGACGCGCAGCTTGACATCATGAACGGATCCAAGAATATCGTGACGGCGCTGATCAGGATTACGGTCGAGGCTGCTGCAGTCGAGGCCGGAGCGGTCCCGTCTGACACGCAGCTCGAGGGCTATGTTGAGCAGTGCAAACAGTACGCCGAGACGGCTAAGGACGAAGCATACGGATCTCCTCTTACGGCGACAACGGCTGCGGGCATGACCGATCGGGGCCGGGTATATGTCTATACGGGATCTGAAACCGGATATACTTCCGGTCACTGGTATTATTACAACGGATCAGCCTGGACCGATGGCGGAGTCTATAATGCCGTCGCAGTGGATACCGACACTACTCTGAGCATCTCCGGAAAGGCTGCAGACGCAAAGGAAACTGGGGACCAGATAACTGAGTTAAAGAGCGGTTTTACTCAGATGACTACCGCAACCGCTTCTGATGTCGGCAAGGCTCTCAAAGCTAAGACGGTCGCTGATGGCAAGGTGACGGAGTGGGAGTTCGGCACTGGATCTGGAGGCGGAACAGAGTATTACACAGAGAGTCCCAGTCCTAACCTGTGCGACAGCTCGGAGTGGGTGGATTCAGCGACTGCTCCGCTCATTCCGGTTGAGTATGGAAAAATATATTCAGCTAACTTTACCGGATACGGATTCAATATATTTCTGTATGATTCCAACAAAAGATTGCTCGGAAAGCAGAACGCTTACGGTGGCGTAACAATCACAACTGGTGATTATTACGATTCGTATAACAAAAAATACACATACGAGATTACAAACCAGAATATACGTTATATTCAGTTTCAGATTGCTATCCCTCAGGCTATTACAAATGGCAAAACGATACCAATGTTGTTTGATGGTGACGTGGACATTCCTGTTATCCCTGTCCCATATACTCAGCTTGAATATACGCCAAATGAGCCTGCACTTGGTACTTTGAAGTCCGTCATGCTTGGTAATCATAATGTTGGACTGACGGAGTTAGAGGAATCTCTCAGGGCAAAAGTAAAACAGCTTGGATACAGTGACTGGATGGTAAACGGAAGCGATGTATATAACTATGATGCCAATACGTCAAATCTGAACATTAAAGGTGGCGTAATACAGCAAAAAAACGGTGTAACAGGACAGTTCTACGAGACTTTGCTTTTTGACGAAAATGTAAACGAACTGAGTTTCGATTTTAGACAAGGCGGCGGTGGATATTTTGCGACGTCCGTAGTAGTGATGGATAACATAGACCGCACTGGTCTTTGCCTATCCATCTCGTATAAAGGCATAGGGTATTTACAATTTTTAAAAGCAGACGGTACGGTACAAGCAAAAGATAATAGTTATCAGTGGACCACAACATTGGTATCAATGCATGTTATCAGAAATTCGGATAACTATGTATTTACGTTCGTGGATACGGATAATGTAGAAACCGTTAAAACCTATACTTTTGCACAGCTTGGCATCACAGAAAAACCGGGTAGGTTAGGGCTGAGAATCGCAACGAATTCCCAAATGCGAAATGGGACAGTAGCGTGTGTAAATCTCAAAATAAGCGCAGAATCCTCAATCGGTTCTTCATCTGCATCATCCGCCTCGAGGCTTGCGGGCAAGACTTGGGATGCGTGGGGGGATAGCTTTACCGATGGTGATAGCACGTATGTTTCTAAGGTGGCAAATGCAACTGGATGTACCGCTACCAATCTCGGACAGAGTGGTGATAAGGTCGCTACGGTCTTGGGTCGCTTTAACAACCGTGCGGATGTTTGCGGGAGCTATGTGACAGTGCTTGCAGGTGTCAATGACTTCTTGTACGCCACAGCTTTGGAAACATTCAAGACCAATGTTCAGAGCATGATTACAGCTGCGATAAATAAAGCACCGTCAAGTAAATTCGGATGGATCATCCCGCCGCAGACAGCCTATCAGCAGACCAATTCTCTCGACCTTACTCTTGAGGATTACGACAACGCTATTATCGAGATTTGCCGTGCTAACAGCGTCCCTGTCCTTGACCTATACCATGAGGGTGGATGGTACATCAACAGCGCATTTACATCAATCTATATCGGTGGCGATGGACTCCATCCTAGCGCACAGGGGCAGGCGTTACTTGCAGATAAGATACAGTTGTTCCTTGAACGCCTGTGATGTTTACCCGAACCCGAAGAGGTGGTGGAAGAGTAACTGAGTTAAAGCACCATTTTACTCAGTTGGCATAGCTTGGCATAGCTTGGCATAACTTAGCAACTATCAACCAGGGGACATCCGGAAGGGTGTCCCTTTTCTATTGGAGGAGGAAAGATATGTCCAATTTCGACATCCTCAAGGACCTCATGGAATCCGGACAGGACAAAGGTACTTCGGCATATGACACCACGGGCGAGGTCAGGAGAGTCGACGGCGACACGGCCTGGGTGCATATTCCCGGAGGCGTTGACGAGACTCCGGTTAAGCTGACGATCAGCGCGAAGCCCGGCGACACTGTGCAGCTCCGCGTCGGCGGCGGCTCCGCGTGGCTAGTGGGGAACCAGACAGCGCCGCCCACGGATGACACCAAAGCTATCAAAGCCCAGGAGACGGCCGAGAAGGCAGCAGGAACCGCGACGGACTATGTCACCGACAACTCAAACGGAGTCTTCGTGCACCCCAAGAACAGCAAGGCCGACGGGGTCATGATCCGCGATACAGTGCAGGTCATGCGGGCGGACAAGTCTGTGGCTGAGTTCGGCGATACGATGCGCATCGGACCGCAGGACGAGACATATGTCCTGATCGATCCCTCCAACATGCGGCTGTACACCCCGGACGGCCAGGTGATCAGGATGGGCGTGCATGGCACGCTCAAAGTGCCGTTTAACTTCTTCGGCAAGAACATCTCGATCACGGTATCATCGGGTCTCACAGACGAAGACGGAGCTGCCACGGTATTCGGCAATAACAACACTGTCCAGCAGATGGACTGGCCTGTATTCGTTAACGGCGTGGGAAACTTGATCAAGGGCAGCGGCGTGGCTCTCGGTAACGACAACGAGCTCCGGGAGGGCGTGGCGATTGGCAACGGCCTGTACTACGACGTGAAGGCGAGTGAGTATCCGGACAAGCCGGGGAACGCTGTCACGCTCGTGCTCGGCTCCTACAATAAAAAGGAGCCATCGGTCACGGATTATGCGCTGATCATCGGAAACGGCGACGCGACATACAGATCCGACGCCTTCAAGATCGGGTGGACCGGCAGGATCCTGTCCGCGGACGGCTTCGACAGCGGAGCGGTTCCGGTCCTTGCTGCAGACTGCAATGACTGTCTGAATCCGTTCGTCGTGTACTACACCAACGCCAGCACGCTGAACCGTCCTGGCACGGGCAATTACAGGTTCGTACGGTGCGTAGGGCGCAATGAAAACAACGCTGTGCAGGTCGCATATGCATTCGGTGGGACTACTCCCGCGATGTGGATCCGCAGCATGAACTCGGGCGACTGGGGAGCATGGGTGAGGATCATATAAAGGAGGACGCCAATGTACAATGCAGCGCAGTTAATCATCACAGTAGTGGTAGCAGTCCTGGGATCTAATGGACTGTGGGCGTGGATCCAGAGCAGGTCCACGGCGAAGTCAGCCAGGGACCGTATGATCCTCGGCCTCGGGCACGACGCGATCTTCAGAGTTGCGGAGAAGTACATCCACCGCGACGGGATCACGCTGTCGGAGCTGGATGACCTCGAGACTTATCTTTTCAAACCGTACTCAGAGATGGGCGGGAACGGGACGGCTGCAGCCATCGTGCAGAAATGCCGGCAGCTCCCGGTCATCACGGAACAGGAAGCTGAGAGGAGGGACAAAAATGAAAATGTCAAATGAAACCTACGACATCCTGAAGGAGATCGCGCTCACGATCCTGCCGGCAGTGGCCGTACTCTACGCTACGCTGGGCAAGATCTGGGGGCTGCCTTATGTCTCCGAAGTGCCCGCGACAATCATGGCAATTGACACGTTCCTGGGCGTCTGCCTCCACATAAGCAGCGCCGAATATCATAAGGAGGAAGGCGCATGATCAGGATGCAGATCATCGGTTTTTTCAATACCGACACCGGCGGGCCCAGGTGGGGAGATGCGACCATCTTTACGGATGACAAAGGCAACGCGGACGTGATCGACGGATACTGCGGGATCGGCACGACCAGGCTGATCTCGGCGCTCAAAAAGCGCGGGATCAAGTCGCCGTACCTGCATATATCCCATGCTCACTATGACCACTACTATGGGATCCGCAAGATCCTTAATGATACGTGGTTCACTCCGCGCGCGCTGTACTGCTACGATCCGGACTCCATCGGCGACGTCTCCGGAGACGTAAAGAGTGAGAAAAAGGCGCTGAAGGCGATCATCGCAGAAGCCAAGGCGCGGAAGATCTCCGTCGTGTATCTGCATGACGGGAACGACATCACGCACGGGGACATCCATTATGTGGTGCACCGGAGCCAGCCGGGCTACAAAGGGAACAGCGACGCGTATCTTAACGACGGGAGCCTCTGCTACTGGTTCCCGGAGCTGCGCTACCTGACGACCGGAGACGCGGAGACACATGTCAGCGACTTCGCGCCGGTGTTCGTCAAGATCGGCCACCATGGGAACGCATGCCCAAGGACGGAAGCGACATGGCTCAAAAATCACGGCTGCCTGTACTGCTGGGACAACGACTATTCGACAACGCTGACAGACTTCCTGCAGACGGGACGCGAGGACTGTATTGCGGTCGGAATGAAATACCTGAGCTGCCACGGCGACATTAATGCCATCTGGTTTGGCAAGAGGGCCGTGATCTATAAGGGATCGCAGATCTACAGGTACGGCTGCGCATACAATGGGAAGCCCTCCATCACGAAGCCGGTCGACCTGGCCGTGGTCAAAGGCGTCCTGAAGGGCGACTACGGCAACGGAGACGCGAGGATCTCTGCGCTGCTCAATGCCTCCCTCAATCCGGGAGTCGTGCAGAAGGAGATCAACGAGATGATCAAGCTGTTAAAGGGGTGACGCATGCAGAACGGAATCGATATTAGTAATCACCAGGGAAAGATGGATCTGGCCGCTGTGCTGAAGCAGACGGCGACGGATTTCGTGATCTGCAAGGCCACGGAAGGGACCGGCTTCGTCGACAAATACTGCGACAAGTTTATGGTGATCGCACAGAACGCGGGCAAGCAGATCGGCTTCTATCACTTCGCAAGGCCCGAGTATAATACGGCCCGCGCGGAGGCGGATTTCTTCGTGAGGCAG
>ODAJ011935230.1_pt1 | contig 20834 bp, 15 predicted proteins | sample 1539241 | NCBI WGS metagenome assembly ODAJ01 (sample SAMN02144231, study PRJEB22623) | gut metagenome | biome: sheep rumen | host: Ovis aries | place: New Zealand | reverse complement strand
TTTATTTTTTTTAATAAACTTTGTTTTGTTGTGCGTGTTCTGCAATATTTTTTGCTTGGCATGTAGTCTGGATGTGCTCCTGGCCTATGCAAGTCTATTATCTCGCAATCATAGCCTTGGTCTGACAAGTACTTCCACAACGCATAGCATTGTAGACATGCACCATAATTAGGTGAGTCGTGTATGGTGAGTATTCCGATTTTCATCTATAAATAATCCTTTTTAGTTTTCTTGCTATACGTTTGGGCATTTGCACAAAACGGCTAATCTTCATGCGGCGTGTGTCACGTCGAATAACTTGCCCCATTGTCTTCTCAAAATCATTGGCGTTCTCAACTATTAGTCGCTCAAAATCTTTCCTGGCCTTGCTTTTCGGCAATTGACCTCTTAATCGTTGGTCGCCTGCAATAGGCTCTTCTACTGGTCTGAGGTCGGCATGAATATTCCCTTCGGATATTAAGTTCTGAATGAATTTATCTCCTCTTTCCGTATTTGTCAGAATGCATGATACTTTTCTGTGGCCATAATCGCAAGGTGCTAATTTCCCCAGTCCTGTATAATCGCACAGAGTAATGTCCGAAACCCTTTCAGGCTTGGCGTACTGGCAGTGATAACAGTTCTCACGGTAGCTTATGCCGCGGTGGTAGCCATACTGATAAGTGTCTCCGTCTTTAGTGCGCTGTGCATAAAAACAATTGTCGTCTTTATCATACAAAGCAAATGTGAAAGTATATGTTAATTTCTCAGGGTCACGGAAAGACATCCTGTGAGTAATTTTTCCCATGCTCCTCTCAATGTGTGAGATGTGCTGTCTGAGATATTCAACGGGAGTGGTGCCATGACATACAAGATCTGCAAAAATGACGTTGTCGTCTTCTTTTATTATCTTTCTAAGTGCAGCAACCTGGCATGGAAGACCGACAAATATGACTTTATTTCTCCTTTTTATTATAGACTTAATTTTGGGAAAAACATCATAAGCGTCGCTAAATACATATTTGGAGTTCTTGAAAGGGGTAATTTCTTTCTCGTTGGATGCCAATTTGTGGGTAACTGAGAAATCTTTGTTCTGGGATGCACCCACTGCCATATAGCCTTGGCTGAGAGCATATCTGTATAGTTCTGCCGCTATGCCGCCCGATGCCGATGTTCTTCTTTCTTCGGTATTGTTTGACCATGCAGCATAAGCTTTTCGGGGGTAATTAACAGTCGGAGTGTCAAGAACGGGGCATACTTTCTCGCACGCATGGCACTCAATGCAATTATCAGAGTCTATAACCGGATAGACTGTGCCAATGCTGTTTGGTTCCATCCTGATGCAGTTTTTTGGACAACGGGCGGAACATGCACCACAGGCAGTACACAACTTATGCTCTGCGAGATGTATCATTTCTTGTGAAACTTCTTTTTAATCATATTTACCACGATAGAGCGTTCGGAAGCCTGAAGACCTATCGCAAAGATTGCAATTACGGATGTGGCAACACAACAAATGCACACAAGTATAAATATGAATGTACTTCCATCCATGAAAAAGTGGTGCAGGGCTAATGGGATAATTGATGCGGCAAAGGTAACTGACAAACAAATGAGAAATACCTTCTTAATATAATCAATTACCGGAAAATCTACCAAGCGCTTCACAATCCATAAGCGTAGGAAGAGATTTAGTGTTGCAAGTGTTAGCGATACGTAAAATACTGTCACCGGACCGAAACCAAACGAAAGTAAGATATATGATATGGGAAGATTTAATATTGACATTGTTCCAGCTGTAATTTGATAAAAAGCAATTTTGCCTGTTGCGTGGGCTGTCGTCATAAGAGGATTGGCCATGGCATCAACTGCCGTAATGACGAGTATCAGTCTCATAAACGGTACGACGTACTCAGGCTCTTGCCCCAACCAAATATGTATTACAAAAGGAGCCTCGATTATCAGCGGAAGAGATAATAGTAGAATTAAGAAAAATGATAGTTTTGAACTTCTGAAAACCAATTTAAACATATTGTCCAAATCGTTCTGGGCATAATACTTAGTGATTTGAGGGCGTACTGCTGTGTAAAAGTTTGTAAAGAAACGGCTCACAGTAGCATTGACCTGATATGCAATCCCTCGTGCAGCATTGACTGATGGATTGAAAAACATATTCAGCAGAATATTCAAGCCTTGCCCTTTCACTAAACCAGCAATTGAGCCAAATAAATTCCATCCTAAATAAGATAGGAGTTGCTTGAACAATGACGATTCCCAATAGAACGAATATCTTGACTCAGAATAGTTTCTGTTGCAATAGACAATGTAAATTGCACAATTGATGACATGAAGCAGCATTAAGAGAAACCCATAGACAGTCAGCCTGTCTATAGGAATTATTGGAAGCAGAAAGACTATACCCAACTTGAGTAGTGCATCTAATATGGAAATATAGGCATAGACTCCCATCTTTTCTCTTGAGATAATAACAGCATTGAAGGGATTTGTCAACAAAGATGTAACGGATGAGAAAATTGAAAACTGGAAAACCCAATTAGCAGCTCCTATCCTTTCAGGAGGTATCACAAGCTTTGTATTGAGGAACCACAGTCCTACGGTTTCCGACAATAGAACAAAAAGGCCTGCCAGTAGCATATAGATTGTCAGGCACATACTGAAAACCTGTTTAAGGCGGACGGCATCACCTCGACCAATTTCAAATGTCAAGAAGCGCTGTGTTGAAACTGACATGGCACCGTTTATGACTCCCATCATGCTGACCACTCCACCTACGACATTGTATATGCCAAAATCTTCAACACCCAACACACGCAAAACGACACGGCTTGTGTAAAGAGAGATAGCCATCATCAAGAACATTCGCATATATAAAAGCATGGTGTTCTTGGCAATCCGTTTGTTATTTTCTGCTGTCGTAGAAGGCATCTTGTTCTCTTATATATATTAAAATCAGCTGTGTCATTTTACTATAAAATGACGTTTTCCCTCACGTGGTTTTTCTGAGTGTACTGCTTTATGCTACATCCAAGTTTGACCAATATCCCAATGATGTGCTTGCTTGATGATTGTTTTATCTTTGGGAAGGTCGTACTCTTGATATATCAGAGCTAATGCTTCTTTATGCTGTTCTATCCATGCGCCAACTGCAATGATATACACATCATCTGTTGGAGAGTAGAAAACACGTCCTCGAGGTTTGTTCTGGTATTCACCCTTAAACGGCCCGTTGCCTCTGCGGTGGAATCTCTGTTTATAGTACTCTTTTTTCCATACATCTTCATGCATCTCGCTGCAAGTGATTATCTCTCCTCCGGCATTAGGTTTGTCATAATCAATCCTTTTATGGCTCACTACACCGAAAAGGCATTGCTTTGAAACGTTATACCAAAATATACCAACTTTTGGAATATCACCCTTTCCGCGATTGGAAGCCATTACATTAAGTGCTTCTTGGTATTCTTCGTCTGTGAATGTGCCAATTCTTAAATCTTCTGTATGTATACGGTTGGTTTCTTTTATGTTTTCTGACAATTGCTCAACTTCTAATGTGAAGCCTTTTTCCTGTAGAACTTCAGCAACAGCGGATTTTACAGATTTTTCAATGGTTTTTTTAACAATATCGTCAAGCTGTTCTTCTGTCACTTGGATTGTCATTGGTGGAGGCACTTAAAGATTTCAGTACTGAAGCAGGTTGGGGTAGGGGATTACCCCTTTAGAGAGTGTGTGGTTGTGGGGGCTGCGGTTAGTCCCTGCGGAAGATGTCACGGGTGTAGACCTTGCTGCTCACGTCGTCGAGCGAGGTGTCGTAGCGGTTGGCAATGATAGCCTGTGAGAGTTTCTTGAACTCGTCGAGGTTGTTAACAACTCGCGAGCCGAAGAATGTAGTGCCGTCTTCGAGTGTCGGCTCGTAGATGATGATCTCGGCTCCCTTTGCCTTGATACGCTTCATCACGCCTTGAATGGATGACTGGCGGAAGTTGTCGGAGTTGGACTTCATGGTAAGGCGATATACACCTATGACGACTTGCTTTTCACGACTCTTGTCCCAGCTGCTGTTGGCATCGTAGTAGCCAGCCATGTTGAGTACGCGGTCGGCTATGAAATCCTTACGGGTACGGTTGGACTCCACGATGGCTTCGATAAGGTTTTCCGGCACGTCGGCATAGTTGGCAAGCAACTGCTTGGTGTCCTTGGGAAGACAATAGCCACCGTAGCCAAACGATGGGTTGTTGTAGTGGGAACCTATACGTGGGTCAAGACATACGCCGTTGATAATCTGCTGGGTGTCAAGCCCTTTCATCTCGGCATAGGTATCGAGCTCGTTGAAGTAGCTTACTCGCAGGGCCAGATAGGTGTTGGCAAACAGCTTCACGGCCTCGGCTTCGGTGAAGCCCATCAGGAGTGTGTCGATATTATCCTTAATGGCTCCTTCCTGCAACAAGGCTGCAAACTTCTCGGCGGCGGCAACAAGGCGCTTGTCGGTGAGGTCTGTGCCTACGATGATGCGGCTGGGGTAGAGGTTGTCGTAAAGAGCACGGCTCTCACGGAGAAACTCCGGCGAGAAAATGATGTTGCTGCTTCCTGTGCGCTTACGTATTCCGGCTGTAAATCCCACAGGTATAGTGGACTTTATGACCATTATGGCTTTGGGATTGCACTTCATAACAAGCTCGATGACAGCTTCAACGGCGCTTGTGTCGAAGAAATTTTTCTTGCTGTCGTAGTTTGTGGGAGTGGCAATAACCACATATTCAGCCTCGCTGTAAGCCTTTTCGCCATCGAGAGTTGCACGCAGATTGAGTTTCTTGTTAGCCAAGAAGTCTTCAATCTCGCGGTCTACGATGGGCGAGCGGCGGTTGTTGATCATGTCGACCTTCTCTGGAATGATGTCTACAGCTGTTACCTCATGGTGCTGACTGAGCAATGTGGCTATAGATAAGCCAACATAGCCGGTTCCTGCTACTGCTATCTTCATATTGTTTTAATGTTTTGATATTCTGCGAAAGGTCTTTTCTGGTGGAAATAATTGAGCATCAGATGTTTGCGAAAGGATATAAAAGTACCTCTTTACATCGATAATGTAAAGAAATATTGTGTCACCCGATACACATTTCCAGCCAAATCAACCTTTCCACTTTAGAAAAGTTTCCAATAAAAAACACTTTAGGTTGATGTAATTTTATACTGTCAGTCTTTTCGCAGAATTGTTATTTGGTGTTGTTTGTTATAGTTTGCAAAAGTACAAAAATTTTGTCAAACAATCAAAATAGTTGCTCTAAATTAAGGGATAAGGCAAAAATGTTCTATATTTGCATAACGGAAACGCAAACAAATAATTCCCATGAAAGTGAGAGCAGACTGTAATCGAAAAGTAATATGAGTCGTATTACCGAACAATATGAGTCATTTTACAAACTAATATGCCTTATAAAGCTTAATTAAATAATTAATATGAAGCAATTGGAACTATTCTTTCACGCTCAAATAGCAGCTAATCGGCATTATGATAAATAAAGTATTGGATAAACAAAGCAGTGGAACTATGATAAAGCCCCCTGCCAATCTTACTGTATATAAAGCCAGTGCAGGTTCTGGTAAGACTTTCACTCTGGCAACGGAATATATCGCCCTGCTTGTAAGCAACCCTTACCAGTATGAAAACATATTGGCAGTGACGTTTACAAACAAAGCTACTGAGGAAATGAAAATGCGAATCGTCAGTCAGCTTTATGGTATTTCAAGGCGACTCGACGACTCTAAGCCATACCTGTCGGCCATCAAAGGCATGACAGGGCTTCCCGAAAACATTATTGTCAATAATGCGGACACGGCTCTTCATTTGCTTCTTCACAACTACAACAGGTTTCGCGTGCAGACAATTGACAGTTTCTTTCAGATGGTTTTCCGCAATCTTGCACGAGAACTGGAGCTTACTCCTAATCTGAAAATAGAGATTCGCGATGAAGAAATCGGCGAAAAAGCTGTTGATGAACTTATTGAACGCCTTGATGAAAAGTCACAGGTTCTCAGGTGGATACGTTCGTTTATATCACAGAAGATAGCTGACAATAAGAGTTGGAATGTCATTTCGCTCCTTAAAAGCTTTGGTAAAAACATCTTTAAAGACTACTACAAGGAACATTCCGACGAATTGGACAGCCTCATGGCTGACGATAAATTCACTGAAAACTACATAAAAGCCTTGCGTCAGATAGTAAGAAGCTATGATGAAAACATCAGACAACGCGCTCACAAGATAATCGCCTGTTTCAGAGAACATGGTCTTGACGACATTGAGCTGTTCAGCTATAAGCGTACCGGACTGCTTGCATATATATATAAGGTGGCCAGTGGTAACTTCGACGGCACTCCCACGAGTCCGAGAATACAGTCCTTTGTTGACGACCCAACCAAGTGGCCAGCCAAAAAATGCGGACGCGAGGATGAAATAATACAGCTTGCCCAGCAGAGACTGCACACTGAACTCGTAGAACTGGAACAAGCACGATGCAACGGATGGCCACTGTGTCAGTCGGCACGGCTCGTGATGGACAACATCAGCCAGCTGAGACTTCTCCATGCCATAGCTTCAACCGTTGACGAGATAAACAAAGACAAGAACCGCTTCCAGCTTAGCAACACTCAAACGCTGCTCCACAGCTTAATAAAGGACAGCGACTCCCCCTTCGTTTTCGAGAAAACCGGTGCCAACCTGCGCCATATTATGATTGACGAGTTCCAAGACACAAGCGAGCTACAGTGGGAAAACTTCCTTGTTTTGCTGCGCAACTGCCTCGCACAGAGCGACTCACACAATCTGCTTGTGGGTGATGTGAAGCAAAGTATATACCGTTGGAGAGGCGGTAACTGGCGTTTGCTGAACACCATTGAGCAGCAGTTTCGTCCTGAGCAGATACAGCTTTGTCCGCTCACAACCAACTACCGTTCGGCTCGCAAGGTGGTTGAGTTCAACAATAACTTCTTCACCATAGCCGCCAAGATTACTGCCGCTGAACTGCAAGACCAGGGAATAAGTCAGGCCGACGAACTGCTGAAAGCCTATTCTGAAGAGTCGCTGGTGCAGAAAGTTGCCAGAAACGACATGGAAGGATATGTGAGCATTGAGCTTTTGCCTGCCGAAGAGTATGAGGAGCAAATGGCCCAGCGCCTGCTTGCCGCAATCGACAGCGTGATAGCCGCAGGAGTGGCTGCTAAGGACATAACGATAATAACACGCAACAACCGCGAACTGGAAACAGCCGGCAAACTGCTGATGAGGGAGCGGCCCGACTTGAAGGTAGTGTCGAGCGAGGCTTTCCGCCTTGATTCGTCGCTCGCAGTAGGCATTATTGTCGATGCCATGCGACTTCTCTCCCACCCCGACGACATGATTACGCGTGCCAGGCTTGTCAAGCTGTACCAGAACAATGTACTTGGCCACGGATTGACTGATACTGAACTACTATTGGCTGACGACATGAACACATTTCTGCCAGAGGGCTTTCTCGGCAACGAACAGCTTGCAGCTATGCCGTTGATGGATCTCACCGATGCCCTCTATAGCCTGTTCTGCCTTGAGCGACTCGATGGACAGAACGAATATGTGTGCAAGTTCCAGGATGTGCTCTCCGAATTTATCAGCAGCAATGCGCCGACGGTAGGTCAGTTTCTTGACGAATGGGACGAAACTCTTCACAAGAAAGCCATACAGTGTGGCAGCAACGACGGCATAACGCTGCTCACCATCCACCGCAGCAAGGGAATGGAGTTCCCTGTGGTGATTATGCCATGGTGCGACTGGCAGTTGGAAAAGAGCGAACTGATATGGTGCGGGCGCAAAGAGGAAGCTCCGTTCGACCGTTTGCCCATCATGCCAATAACGTTTTCGCGTCCAAAAATGCTGAACACGGTCTTTGAAGACGACTATCGCAATGAGCATTTCCAGAACATGGTGGACAACATGAACCTGCTATATGTGGGGTTCACAAGAGCGCGCCACACTCTTATAGTGATTGGAAAGCGGCAAAAAGAATCGAAAACCAAAAGCCGCACATCCGCCGAAGCCTCGGGCAACCGCAGCAAGCTGATAGAGAATGTTCTCCCGCAGCTCCACGATAATATGTCTGAAAGCACACTTGAAGGTGCGGACGACAAAACCGAAAGTCTGCTGTTCACCCTCGGCAAACCGTATGAAGCCTCAGAAAAAGCGGAAGGGAACAGACTGACAAGTAACGTATTCCTCGCTCCGCAAAGGTCTGTGGATGTGCAGGTTGAGACCTTCGCCACCCCACTCCACTTCCGGCAGAGCAACAGAAGCCGCGAGTTCGCTAAGGCTGAAGAGACCTCCGACGAGTCTGCTGTGAGCTATGTCACGATGGGCAACATCCTTCATCGGATTTTTTCGGCCATTCGAACACTTGAAGACATAGAGCCACAGTTGCAGCAGCTGCAATTAGAAGGTGTCATTGCTGAGAATATGCCAGATGCCGACACGTTGCGTAACAAGATATACTCGGCATTGGAAAACCCGACGGCACAGAGATGGTTCTCTCACGAGTGGAAACTATACAACGAGTGTAGCATCATCTTGCCAAGTAATGGGCAAGGCGGCAGCGCTGCTGATGGCAGCAAGACTGTGAAGGAATATCGTCCTGACCGGGTAATGACCCATGACGGCGAGACTGTTGTGGTTGATTTCAAGTTCGGCAAGCCCTTTGCCGGGTATGCAAATCAGGTGAAAGGCTACATGAACCTGCTCCGCCAGATGGGGCATGACAAGGTGAAAGGCTATCTATGGTACGTGTTGCTGGGCGAGATAGTCGAAGTTGAATGATTAACGCAATAAAAGTCTGATTACTATAACATTAGAAGGAAAGATGAAAACGTTTCTTGAATACGTAGCACAGGACTTGCTGCAGCGCTATGGCAACGACCTCTCGGGCGTAGCTGTGGTATTTCCCAATAAGCGAGCAGCCTTATTTCTCAACCAGACACTTGCACGGCTTACCGACAAGCCTCTGTGGAGTCCTCGATATACAACCATAAGCGACTTGTTTCGCAGCTGCTCGGAACTGACAGTGGGCGACCCGATAAAGCTCGTGGCCGAGTTGCACAAGGTTTTCACGGCAGTTACCGGTCGGTACGAAACCCTTGACCAGTTCTACGGGTGGGGACAGTTGTTGCTTTCCGACTTCGATGACATAGACAAGAATATGGCTGATGCCTCGAAAGTGTTCCGCAACCTGAGAGATTACCATGAAATAGACAGCATAGCCTATCTTACAGAAGAGCAAAAAAATGTGGTCAGACGCTTTTTCAGCAATTTCACGGACGACGACAGTGCCTTACAGAAGCGTTTTTTGCAGTTGTGGAGCAAGCTGTATGAGGTCTATCAGACCTACAATGACAGTCTGAAAGCGCAGGGACTGGCCTACGAAGGTATGTTGTATCGCAACGTTGCTGTCAATGAAGATGTAGACTTAGGCAGCGAACACTATGTTTTTGTAGGCTTCAACATGGTGCAGAAGGTTGAGCAGACTCTCTTTACACGCCTGCAAAAAGAAGGAAAAGCCTCGTTCTACTGGGATTTCGATCATTTCTACGTGCCTCAGGCATCAGCCGAAAGGCAACAGCCACGCCGAAAGACGGCAGCTGCCCTACCCCATGATGCCGGTGTTTACATAAAGAAATACCTTGAGCGCTTCGGCAATCAGCTCGACAGCAGCAGCGCAGAGATATACGACAACCTCCGTGGTGGAAAGAAAATAGCCTTTGTTGCAGCAGCTACGGAAACCATGCAGGCTCACTATGTGGCTGAATGGCTCAGGGCTGATTCCCAGAGAATAGCGGCAGGCAACCGGACAGCCATTGTCATGTGTGACGAGAAAATGCTGACGTCGGTCATTCACAGTATTCCGCCAGAGGTGCAGGACATCAACATCACCACAGGCTATCCGCTGCAACACACTCCAATAGCATCGCTCGTAGAGCAGCTCATTCTGCTTCAGTATGAAGGATACACCTCAAGGCAGGAAGCTTTCCGCCTTCATTATATAAATAAGGTGCTGACTCATCCTTATGCACAGTTCATTTCGCCCGAAGCAAGTGCTGTATGGCATGAGCTGAACAGCGAACGGGTTTTCTATGTGACGGTCGAGAGACTGGCTAAAGACGAAGCAATGCGACTTCTGTTTACCCATATTGAAGGTGATGGAACCAATAAGGAGTTCTGCAGCAGACTGCTGACGTGGCTCACCGACATAGTGAAGACGGCAGCGGTAAACATCCGCGAGACAGGTGGCGACGACCCATTGCGTGAGGAAAGTCTGTTCAGGATGTTCACACTTCTCAACCGCCTTTCGTCACTTATCGAAAACGACGAGGTGGAAATAGACAAGATTACTCTGCTGAAACTCCTTCGGCAAATTGTATCGAGCACATCGGTACCATTCCACGGCGAACCGGCAGTGGGCTTGCAGGTGATGGGTGTGCTTGAGACACGTAATCTCGACTTTGACCATTTGCTCATTCTCTCGTGCAACGAAGGCAACATGCCCAAGGGAGTCGACGACAGTTCGTTTATCCCCCACTCCCTACGGAGTGCCTATGAACTGACTACCATCGACAACAAAGTGGCTATCTACAGTTACTATTTCCACAGATTGTTGCAGCGGGCAAGTGACGTAACCATCATGTATAACAACTCAACGGAAGGCAGCAACACGGGTGAGATGAGCCGGTTCATGCTTCAAATGATGGTAGAACTTGGCACTCCGATTGAAAAGATGGCCATCCATACCAAGCAGTCGCAGCAACTCGTTGCGTCTGCACCCGTGGAGAAGACACCCGAGATAGCTGCTCGTCTACAGGATATGAGGTTTCTCTCGCCTACAGCTATCGGCAAGTATCTGCGCTGTCAGCTCAGTTTCTTCTACAATTACATTGCCAAGCTGAAGGAACCCGATAACGACGACATTGACAGCATAGACAACCGCGTTTTCGGAAACATCTTCCACAGGGCTGCTCAGCTGATGTACGAAACCCTTCTGCCATCTATCGGCAGAGGCGCAGGCAACGATATTATTCGCAAGGAACACATTGAGCGGTTGCTGAATAAGGCTGGTGCTTTGGACTCCGTGCTCGACCAGGCTATCAGCGAGGAACTTTTCAACCTGCCAAAGGGCACACAGAAACATCCAAAGCTCAACGGATTGCATCTGATAAACCGCTCCGTGATAGAAACTTATCTGCGTAGGCTTTTGCAGATAGATGCGAAGTTGGTGCCTTTCAGGATAGTAGGACACGAAATAGACTGCCGTCGCACTATTGAAATTGATGGAAAGGAAATAATCCTCGGCGGCAGAATAGACCGCATTGACGAAGTGAATATAGGCCGTGACGACCATCATCTTCGGATTGTAGACTATAAAACAGGAAGCCACTCAGTAGAGGGAGTGGGCGCAATGGAGGAGATTTTCGTTAGCGACAATGTCGTCGCCAAGCATACCGAATATGTAATGCAAGCTATTCTATATGGTTTGGCGATAGCCCATGATGCAAAACCGCTCAAAGAGTTGTGTGCCGAGATGGTAAGAACAGACGGAAGCTGCTCGCTGCCCATATCGCCAGCGCTGCTGTTTATCCAAAAGTCGAACAAGGAAGACTATAGTCCGGTTCTGACACTTGGCAAAGAACCTATTACGGATGTCCTGAAACAATGCGGCAAAGAGTTTGACCAGCTGCTCAGCGAAAAGATAAGCGAGATGCTAAGCGAACAACCGTTCACTCCTACGGGCAACATCAAAGCCTGTCTGACGTGCCCATATAGGGCAATGTGTGGTAGATAAGCCTACTTCAGGATACTGAACCTGGCAAACTTCAAGAGCAGCTGTTTGGTTCCGGCATTGCGGAACTCGACAGTTGCTTTAGTATTGTCGCCTGTTCCTTCTACTGCAAGCACCGTTCCGATGCCAAACCGCTGATGTTCTATCACATTGCCAACACGAAGCAAAGAAGATGATGAGTTGGTCTGGCTATGGTTTACAGTACGTCCACCGTTGCTTATAGCTGAGTCTATGCGCCTCAGGTTGCCACCACTGGCAGCAATCAGTTTGCGTGTACGGCTGCTCAGTGGGTCAACAGCCGCTTCAGGTCGGCGTGGTGAGGTAATCATCTGTTGCGGATCAGCCATGAATTGTGATGCCACGGGGCGCGAGTTCTGCATCCTATGACCGTAACTTGTCTGTTCCCTTCCCCACTGGCTGCTGCCGCCGTAGGCCGGATTGGGACTGTATTCAGTGAATGAGCGGCGACCTTTAGAACTGTTCCAAGGCGAAGTTGACTTACCCGAAGCCGAGCCAAAGCTCAAAAGTGACGGCTCTATCTCCTCTATGAAACGGCTGGGAGCATCAAATTCCATTCGTCCATATCTGAAACGGCTCTGAGCATTGGTGATTATGCAGTGCTTCTCGGCACGAGTCAGTGCCACATAGAACAGGCGGCGCTCCTCCTCAAGTTCCCTTGACGACGACTGAGCCATCTGGTTCGGGAAGATGTTTTCCTCCATTCCTACGATGAACACGGTAGGAAACTCCAGACCTTTTGCCGCATGAACTGTCATCAGCGACACTCGCGACGTGGCATCATCCTTGCTGTCAAGGTCGGTAAGCAGTGCCACCTCCTGTAGGAAATTGGGCAGATAGGCTTCCTGCTGCCTGTCTTCTTCACGGGCAGTCTCAGCAAACTCCTGCATACCACTGAGAAATTCGTCAAGGTTTTCCTTGCGAGCTAAGTCTTCCGGATTGGTTGAAGAGCCCACCTCGGCGGCAATTCCACTCGATGTCACTATGTATAGGCCCAGCTCATAGGCATCTTTCTCAGTAAGCATAGAGGTGTAGCTGCTTATAAGATTTATGAACTGGGTGAGACGGTTGATGGTCGACTTACTAATATTAAGGCCATGCAGCAACGGATTTGCCACTACTTCCCACAGGCTTACATGGTCTTGTTGGGCACAATCGATGATTTTCTGCACTGTTGTGTTGCCAATTCCTCGTGCCGGATAGTTGATGATGCGCCTGAAGGCCTCCTCGTCATCGTGGTTGACGGCAAGCCGGAAGTATGCAATAACATCCTTTATCTCTTTTCGCTGGTAGAACGACAGCCCACCATATATCCTGTATGGTATGGAGTCTTTACGCAACTGCTCCTCGAACGAGCGGCTTTGGGCATTGGTGCGGTACAGTATGGCAAAATCACTGTAGTCGCAATTGTCCTGTCTACGTATCTTTTGTATGTATTTACTGACGATTATGGCTTCCTCCTTGTCGCTGTATGCTGCTTCGTAGACTATCTTTTCGCCTTCATCGTTATGGCTGTAAACATCCTTGTGTATCTGTCGCTTGTTGTGCTTTATCAGGCTGTTGGCAGCTTCTACAATGCGTTGAGTGCTGCGGTAGTTCTGTTCGAGCTTGAACAAACGACTCTCAGGAAAGCGCTTCTGGAAGTCAAGGATGTTGTCGATGTTTGCTCCGCGGAAAGCATAAATGCTCTGGGCATCGTCGCCAACGACACAAAGGCGATGATGGTTCTCCACGAGTTGCAACACAATAGCTTGCTGAGCATAATTGGTATCCTGGTATTCATCGACGAGAACAAACTGGAACCGTTCTGCATATTTGCGTCTGATGTCGTCGTTTTCGCGGAAAAGTATGTAGGTGTTCATCAGCAAATCGTCGAAGTCCATTGCATTGGCTTGACGCAGCCGCTGGTCGTAAGCTTCATAGATTGCCCCGATTGCAGGCATCTTGCTGTCGCGGTCACGTTCCTGATAGGTCTTTATCAGTTTGTAATCAGAAGCTGTTTCAAGGTTGTTCTTTGCCATCGAAATCCTGTTGTGGACTGTTGCTGGCTTGTATATCTTGTCGTCAAGGCTGAAGCTCTTTATTATTTGTTTAAGCAAAGAGCGCGAGTCAGTCTCGTCATATATCGTGAACTGAGAGTTGTAACCTATGCTTGATGCTTCAACGCGCAATATGTGTGAGAACACCGAATGGAAAGTTCCCATGTTTAGCCGTGCTGCCGTGGCTTCGCCAACCAAGCGGCCTACTCGCTGCTGCATTTCGCGTGCAGCTTTGTTGGTAAACGTCAGGGCCAGGATATTCCACGGATTCATTCCCTGTTTGAGCAAATATGCTATCTTGTAGGTAAGCACACGGGTCTTGCCTGACCCTGCGCCGGCTATGACCAATGCCGGGCCATCGTTGTAGCATACCGCTTCGCGCTGCGACTCATTGAGTTGGCTTAGGATATTTTCCATCTATGAAATGTGTTATAGGTAGGCTTCCGGGATGCTGAAAGCGTCAAGTTACTTGTCTTCACCCTCGCGCGGAAAAGGCCGTATATGCTTCATCTGCACCTCTATCTGGCGTTGTCTTTTCCGCATATATGGGCTTGGTGCCGCAGAATTGTATTTTAACGGATTGGGGAGCGTGGCTGCGATAAGGGCGCAGTTGGCTCTTGAAAGATTGTCGGAGGTGGTGCTGAAATGATGCTCGGCAACGGCATCCACGCCATAGATGCCGTCTCCCATTTCAATAGAATTGAGATAGACTTCCATGATGCGCTGTTTGCTCCACATCATTTCAATCAGAAAAGTGAAATAAGCTTCCAAACCTTTTCGCAGCCATGACCTTCCGGGCCACAGAAAAACGTTCTTTGCAGTCTGCTGTGATATGGTGCTGCCGCCACGTATGCGCTTGCCGCCGCGCCGCTTGTTGTCTTTCACCGCCTGCTGAATGGCTTTATAGTCGAAGCCGTGGTGTTCGAGAAAGCGCTGATCCTCGCTGGCAATGACGGCAACGGGCATCGAAGGCGACATCCTTTCGAGCGAAACCCAGTGGTGATGACACCTTAGGGTGCGCCCGTCAGCAGCCTGTTCGGTCAGTCGGATGACCATCAAGGGAGTGATGTAGACTGGCAGAAAGCGATAGACAACAACAACCAAGATGGACGATACGAACATCAGTACGACCGTCCATCTTAGTATGTTTAATATTTTACGGAATATTTTGAACACCTATATAAAGGTTACAAACGTCCGCTGTTGGCTTCTTTGATCATCTCCTCGCTGGCATAGAGGTAAACCTCCACGCGGCGGTTCTGCTGACGACCCTCAACAGTTTCGTTGGAGGCAACAGGATTGCTCGAGCCAAAGCCCGAAACATTCTTGAACTGTGTCGACGGCACACCGCAGGTATTGAGATACTGCGCCACGCTCTGTGCGCGGTTCACGCTCAGTGGGTTGTTGATGGCATCAGAGCCAGTGCTGTCGGTATATCCCTGAATGTCAACCGAGCACTCCTGATGGTTCTTCAACACCGAAGCAAACTTTGCCAGTTCCCTCTTCGAGCTCTCGTTGAGGTCGTACTTGGCTGTCTGGAAAAGGATGCCGCTGTCGAAAGTCAGCTTCACACACGACAGACCATTGGCATCTGTTACTTTTTCTACCTTGGCGTTCTGCACCTGAGCTGCTGTCTCGGCAGCCACCTTATCCATGTGACGGCCAATGATGGCACCTGTGCCGGCACCAATAGCACCGCCAATGGCTGCGCCGATGGCAGTAGACTTGGTGTTCTTGCCGATGATGTTACCCAGAATTCCTCCGATGAGTGCGCCACCGCCAGCTCCTATTGAAGCACCTGTGCCCTGTTTTGTATTGCAACTGAAAACCATTGCTAAGCACATGAGCAGTGTCAATAACTTCATTTTTCTCATAATGTGTTGTTTTAAGTATTTGAAAGATGTGTTTTGTTCATCTTGTCCGGCCAGTAGAAGCCGAAAACCTCAGCAAAGATATTAAGAATAATCTTATTGATGAAGATATTTCAAAACATTAACACTATTGCTGTTTATAGTCTTTCTCCGTGTACGTGATGTCAAGAAGTACCCTCTGAGGCTCCTTCTGGGAATGGTAGACATATCGGAAGTTGAACTTGGCCTCCTTGTAGAGCTTGTTGGCTACGTCTTCCCTGACAGCCTTGCGGAGCACGTCAACCAGCTGTTCGCGGTTTGCGTCGATGGCTTCCTTGTTGTCGGCAGGGCCCACAAAGGTGTGATAGTAGGTCAGGGTGCGGCTTTCCTCGTCGAACCCGATGCTGTCGGTGCGAGTGTTGTTGACTACCGGCGTGGGACACATCTTCTCCGTGAACTCACGCGCTTCGCGGGCAGCACGCTTTTCCAGGCTTTCGTGGCATCCGGCGAGCACCAGCGACAGCGAAAGAAGCAGAAAAACTTTCTTCATAAGCCAGTTACTTGAATTGTCGCAACGCAGAAAGCAGCTCTATGTTTTCCGACTTTGTGCCAATAGTGATGCGCAGACAGTTGTTGCATAGCTCCACTCTCGTGCGGTTCCTTACGATGATTCCCTTCTCAACAAGATAGTCGTAGACGGCTTGTGCATCGGTAACGAGGGCAAGAAAGAAGTTGGCATCCGACGGATAGACCTTCTTGCAGATGGGCAGCTCGGCAAATGCCTTCATCACCTTTGCTCGTTCCTGCAGCAGCAGACGCACCCAGTCCTCTACCTCAAAGCGGCGGTCGAGTATCTTGTCGGCCTGTTCCTGGGTGAGAAGATTTATGTTGTAAGGGTACTTCACCTTATTGAACAGCTCGATAATCTCGGCAGAAGCAAAGGCCATTCCAAGTCGCAGGGCAGCACATCCCCATGCTTTGCTGAAAGTGTTGAGTACAATCAGGTTTGGATAGAGGGCCAGGTCTTTGCGGAATGAGCGGTTTTCCGAGAAGTCGGCGTATGCCTCGTCAATTACGACAATGCACTGAGTTTCTTTAACGACGGTCTCTATCTCGCTGCGGTCGAGGTTGTTGCCTGTGGGATTATTGGGCGAACAGAGCCACACCACCTTGGTTTTCGCGTCGCAAGCAGCAAGCAGTTTGGCGGCAGACAGCTGATAATGGTCATCCAGAAGCACCTTTCTGTATTCCACATTATTTATATCTGCGCATACCTTATACATCCCGTATGTAGGCTCGATGGCTACTACGTTGTCCGAACCAGGCTCGCAGAACACGCGATAGACCAGGTCGATAGCTTCGTCGGAGCCGTTGCCGAGGAAGATGCGGCTGGCATCCACGCCCTTGATCTTGGCTATGCGAGCCTTCAGGTCGGTCTGCAACGGGTCGGGATAGCGGTTATATGGCTTGTTGTATGGGTTCTCGTTTGCGTCGAGAAATACGTGAGCCTTGTGGCCAGAGTACTCATTGCGCGCACTGCTATAGGGTGCAAGGCTCCATATATTCGGACGGACAAGCTCCTTTAGTTGTGTCATTTGTCTTGTTGTTTTAAAGAGTTCAGTCTGACGGTCATGGCATTCTTGTGTGCATCAAGCATCTCGTGCTCGGCCATTATCTCGACAGCACGGCCTATGGAGCGTATTCCCTGCTCCGAGAGAGTCTGGAATGTTATCTTGCGATAGTAGCTGTCGAGGTTCACTCCGTTGTATGCCAGGGCATAGCCGTGGGTGGGCAGCGTGTGGTTTGTGCCGCTGGCATAGTCGCCTGCACTCTCGCAGGCGTAGTGTCCGAGGAAAACCGAACCGGCATTTATGACCATCTCTGCCAGTTCATCATAGTTGTCTGTGGCTAAGATGAGATGTTCTGGAGCGTATGCGTTGCTTAGCGCCATTGCCTCGGCTGCATCATGCACGAGCACCATCTTCGAGTTTTCGAGCGAACGCCGTGCAATCTCCTTACGCGGAAGAAGCTCCAGCTGCCTGTCTACCTCCACCTGAACCTGCTGGAGCATATCTTCGCTGGTGGTGATAAGCAGCACCTGCGAGTCTACACCGTGCTCGGCCTGACTCAGAAGGTCGGCAGCAACAAATTCGGGATTGCTGTCAGCATCGGCAATAACGCATACCTCAGACGGTCCGGCAGGCATATCAATAGCCACATCGTGCAGGCTGACCTGCTGCTTGGCAGCCATGACATACTGATTTCCGGGACCGAAAATCTTGTAAACCTTCGGAACAGACTCCGTGCCGTAGGCCATTGCGCCGACCGCCTGAACGCCACCGGCTTTGAATATCTTGCTCACTCCGGCAACCTTGGCGGCTACGAGGATGGCAGGATTTATCTTTCCGTCGCGTCCGGGAGGCGTGCAGAGAACTATCTCGCTGCATCCTGCTATCTTTGCAGGTGTGGCAAGCATCAGGACTGTAGAGAACAGCGGAGCCGTTCCGCCCGGAATATATAGCCCTACCCTCTCTATCGCAACGTCTTTCTGCCAGCACACCACGCCGGGAGCGGTCTCAATCTTCTCGTGTCGGGTCTTCTGTGCTTTGTGGAATGTGGCTATGTTGCTGTGGGCGAGCCTGATGGCATCGGCCAGTTCGGACGGTATCTTGTTTTCAGCCTCGGCAAATTCCTCCTCGCTTACGGCGAGACTGTCAAGGCAGACGTGGTCGAACTTCTCTTCATAGCTCAGCACGGCTTTGTCGCCTCCGGCCTTGACAGCTGCCAAAACCTCGGCAACAGTGGCGTTGAGCTGCGACACGTCGAGCACAGGACGAGCCGTGATGTCGTCCCATTGGTTTCGTTCTGGATAGCGGAGTATGTTCATCCTTGTTGCTGATAATGTGAAATGTTAGAGTATCATCTTCTCAATCGGAGTGACCAAGATGCCTTGAGCGCCCATCTCCTTGAGCTTACCGATAATTTCCCAGAAGCGTTTCTGGTCGAGAACGGTATGCACCGAGCACCAATTCTCGTCGGCCAGTGGTATCACCGTGGGACTTTTCAGGCCCGGCAGCACGCTGATGATCTCGTCTAAGCGATCCTTTGGCGCGTTCATGCGCACATATTTCTTATCCTCGGCCTGCTTCACGGCATCGAAACGGAACAGCATCTCGTTGAGTATCTGATGTTTTTCCTCGTCCATCTTCCAGTTGCCGATGAGCAGCGCCTCGCTCTGCATCACCACTTCAACCTCGCGAAGATTGTTGCTGACGAGCGTCGAGCCAGAACTTACGATGTCGAAGATGCCGTCGGCAAGGCCAATTCCCGGGCTTATCTCCACGCTGCCATTGATTACGTGGATGTCGGCAATGATGCCGTTCTTGCTCATATACGAACGCAGAATGTTGGGATACGACGTGGCTATCTTCCTTCCGCTGAACCACGACAGGCCCTTGTACTTTATTTCCTTGGGTATGGCAAGCGACAGGCGGCATTTTGAAAATCCAAGATGGGAAATGACCTGAGCTTCTTCGCCGCGCTCAACAAACTCGTTCTGTCCTACCACACCGATGTCAGCCACACCGCTGGCCACGCTCTGGGGGATATCGTCGTCGCGAAGATAGAGAACCTCAAGGGGAAAATTAGTTGCCTGCACCAACAGGGTGCGCTTGCTTTGAGGCACTTTGATGTCGGCCTCGGCAAGCAGGTTCATAGTGTCGTCGTATAGACGGCCTTTCGACTGTACTGCAATTCGTAACATATTATAATTTATGTATGTGAAATATGTTGCAAAATTACGCTTTTTCTGCCTATTATCAAAGAATTGTATTACTTTTGTGGCATTTCACGAAGCAATGCAGCATAAATATACTACATATATAATTTTCCTTGCGTTTCTCGCTTTGTCGTGTACGGGCGGCGAGAAGCCTGCCACCACACCGTGGGGCACTGCCGACGATGCCACTGCCGAGGATGGCAAGAACGGTCAGGGCACCTCCGCCCACGGCACCTACTACTCTCTTGATGAGATAGTAGACAACGGCGAGATGATAGTGCTCACCCTTACGGGGCCTGACACCTACTACGACTACCGCGGCAGGGGCATGGGCGTGCAGTATATGATGTGCGAGAACTTTGCGCGCGAGATTGGCGTAACGCTCAGGGTGGAGCTTTGCAAGGACACTATGGAGCTGATAGCGAAGCTACAGTCGGGCGACGGCGACATTATAGCTGTGCCTCTGCCGAAGGGCAAGGGCGCGAAAGCAGGCGGCAAGGGCAACGGAAAGCAGAAGCTGAGGTTCTGCGGAGCCTACGACAAAAGTCGAAACACTCAGTGGGCTGTGGCTGCCGGCAACGAGTCTCTGGCCGAAAGGCTCGACAGCTGGTATGAGCCGGAGATGGCCAAACGCACTCTGGCGTTCGAGGACTACCTGCTTTCGCAGCCGGTCATACACTCCGCATCATACGTTCCCGTGAAAACCTTCACCCCGACACACTCTTCCTACACCACCCTATTCCAGCGCTACGCACCTGCGGCAGGCTTCGACTGGCACTTGCTGGCTGCTCAGTGCTATCAGGAGTCGGCCTACGACGCGATGGCGAGGTCGTGGGCAGGTGCTATGGGGCTGATGCAGCTGATGCCGTCGACGGCAAAGAGCCTGGGGCTGTCAGCCGAAGAGGTGTGGGAACCTGAGAAAAACATAGCTGCCGGAGCGAGGCTGATGGGGAGGTTGCTGAGCGACTTCAGCGATGTGCCCGACAGAGCTGAGCGCATAAACTTTGCTTTGGCATCATATAACGGCGGCTCTGGCCACGTCAGGGATGCCATGGCTCTGGCAAGGAAGTATGGCGAGGATGCCCACAGATGGTCGGTTGTGGCTGACTACCTGCTGAAGCTCAGCCTGCCAGAGTACTATCAGGACCCTGTGGTCAGATACGGATATATGCGCGGAAAGGAAACAGTGGGCTATGTGCGTGCTATACGCAGCAGATATGGCGGTTGACAACTCTCCCGACTTTCGTTTTGTCGTGAAAAATGAACAAAATAACGGTGCCGGAAAATAGCTGTTTTAGAGCGGATAGAG
>ODAJ012185022.1_pt1 | contig 20872 bp, 17 predicted proteins | sample 1539241 | NCBI WGS metagenome assembly ODAJ01 (sample SAMN02144231, study PRJEB22623) | gut metagenome | biome: sheep rumen | host: Ovis aries | place: New Zealand | reverse complement strand
TGTAAACGGATGGTACTTAAGTCAATTATTACACAAAGAAGGTCACAGCAGATTAGGATTCTACGGTTACGACTTACAAGATCAATGTGGTTCTTCTAACTCCTTATCCATAAGAAGTGATGAAGGTCTTATCCACGAATTAAGAGGTCCTAACTATCCTAACTACGCAATGAACGTAGGTCACCAACCTGAATACGCAGGTATTGCTCAAGCACCACACGCAGCTAGAGGAGACGCTTTCGTACTCAACCCTCTCATAAAAGTTGCATTTGCTGATAAAAACTTATTATTCGATTGGGCTAACCCAAGAAAATGTATCGCAAAAGGTGCAATCAGAGAATTTATGCCTAGCGGTGAACGTGACTTAATCAACCCAGCTTTATAAGCATTTTCGATTAAGGAGATATGAAGGAATATTTATATATAAGGATATACATATATCATTATAGAGTTTCCAAGTAAACTTAAGTATAGTAATATATTCAATAATAGTTTATTAATGAATGTGGGCAAGACACGACCAGTATTACTGGGGTAAACTAGGTACGGTCTGCATCACCCATAATAAAGCTATTATATACTTTTACTGGGAATAAATTAAGGGATTATAATGCTACTTGGGAGTCATTATATTCCTTCATATTATTTCTCTATTTTTTAAAATTTTTATTTTCAGAATCTATTTTTTCAGTCAATTTCTCATTTTCAACTTAAAAACTAATGACTCTATATTTTAATTTATTATGTTGATATGATTCAATTTATTATTTATACAAAAAAAAGAATGGGGATTAGTTTAATATACATATTTTACGTCATGCTTGATTACTTCATCATCTTCACAGACTATTTCTCCCCTGTTGATGGTCATGATTGAATCTCCAAAGTATTCCATACCTTCAAATGGTGTGTATTTTGCCCGCGTATAGAATTCATCCACGTCTACTTTTCCTTTCTTGTTCAGGTCTATTACGCAGATATCAGCATCATAGTCCTCTTCAAGTTTACCCTTGTTTTCTATCTTAAATATTCTTGCAGGGTTAGTGCTGGTTAATCTGATGATTTCATCCAAGGATAGATTGTTTTTGTTTACCTGTGTCAATAGTAGTTTCATGGTTACTTCAAGTCCCGGTATTCCTGCAGCCGATGACCATGTATCTTTACTTTTTTCCTCCAGTGTATGTGGTGCATGATCGGTTCCTATACTGTCAAATCTGCATAAGTCAGCCACGCTTAAAGCATATTTTTTGTTTCTAAGAGGAGGATTTGTTTTTGCCTTTGAGCCATATGTATCATATATTGAGTTGTCCAGGAAGATGTGATGTGGTGTTGCTTCTATGCTAAGCTTCAGGTTCTCTTTGTATGCATCCACATATTTGAGTGTTTGATTACTGCTTATATGGCATAAATGCAGTTGCAGATTGTACTTTTTTGCATAACTTATTGCCTTATGAACTGATACCAGCTCTGCAATCTCAGATCTTGCCTGACTGTATGCCTTGGTATCTGAGTCGTTATCAGGATTTTTCTTGAGCTTTTCTGTATAGTATTTGACCAATCTTTGATCTTCACAATGCAAGCATAGAAGTTTCCCGGTATTTTCTATGTAACCGAACATCTCATCCAGCTGGTCATCGCTGTATAAATCCATGAATATCTTGAATGATGCCGGATTTTCAGTTAATATCTCATCAACATCCTTTTTGGATTTTACTCCTGCCTGCAATGCGAAGTCACAGTAGGATTTCTTAAGTGCAATATCCTTTTTTTCTTTGAAGTTTTTCAACGTATCTGTCTGTGGACTTGTATTTGGCATATCTATCACGGTGGTGTATCCTCCATGAACTGCAGCCATACTTCCGGTAGACCAGTCCTCCTTATATGTCAGTCCCGGATCTCTGAAGTGAACGTGGGGATCTATTAATCCGGGAATGACTATATTTTCCTTTATATCTATTATGCTATCACTGTTTAAGTCGGATTTATTCAAGGTTTTTGTTATCCTCTTTATTTTTCCATCTTCTATTATTATGTTCTTTATTTGTTTATCGGAAAATTTACAGTTTTTAAGTATTAAATTGTTCATGCTTCCACCTACTCTATTTTTTAATTTAGTTATTAATAGTATTTGAAACATATGTTTAATTAGATAGTTCAGGGTTAAGTGTATTCAAATGTCAATTGAAAAATATGTTGAAGAGATTTTACTTGAAGATAAAAAACAATTTTATAAAGACTTGAAGATGGATAAGATTGAGGTTGATGATAACAAAAATGTCATCCCAGTAATCGCTGATTTCACGGAGTATTCTCCTTTACATAACGGTCATTTATATTGTATGCAAGAGGCAAAACGTCTACATCCTGAAGGCTTATTTGTAGCTATTATACCGGGACTGTTTGAACGTAATGGTAGAGGATTACCATATATATTGGATCGTTACAATAGGGCTAAATTGGCAATCGGTGTTGGTGCAGATATCGCTATCGAAGGTCCCCCTATGGGAGTGATGGGTTCAGGACAGTATTCTCTATGTTTGTCATTGCTTTTTAAAACATTAAATGCCGACTACATTCCACGAGGATACATTAGTCAGGATGCGAAATTTAAAAATATATTGAACTACATAAATAATGGTAAGCCTGTAGCACCTAAACCATACAAAATTATTTCAATGGAAGATAAGAAGGTGTTGCTTAATGGAAAGCTAAGTAATGATGACTATGTTATCGTTTCATTAGCTAAGTCATTAACTAAACTTAATTTTAATTACAAGAATAAATTCATTTTTATTCCACGTTTAGAAAATGTTAGCGGTAGTCTAATCAGAGAAAAAATCTCAAACAATGATTTTGATAATCTTGGTGACATGCTGCCGGAATATACTATAAATACTTTAAAGGATGCTATTTCCCAATCCAAAGCGCCATTACATGAATACAGGGCAGAAAAGATATTGCTGGAGAATGTCAATTCATTTGATGAAGAGCAATTATCTTCCTTAACATTAATGGATGACAAGACGGTTGAAAATATTGTCAATAACAGGCCGTTTGAGGACATTTCAAGTATATTGGACAATATATCACAAGGATTCAGCACTCATCGTAAACAAAGAATATTGAGTGTATTGGAAACAGGTATTTTAAAGGATGAAATACATAAATATATAAATAACTATCCTCAAAAAATTAGAGTATTAGGATATAAAAATGAAGAAACTCTTAGTAAATTTAAAAATAATTTAAATAATAATTCAATAGGAGATAATAAGATAATATGCCAATAGAAGAAAATGATTTTATAAGATTAAACTACACAGGAAGAGTAAAAAGCAGTAACGAAGTATTCGATACCACATATGAAGAAGTAGCTGAAGAAGCAGGTATTAAAGTAGAAGGTAAAGATTACCACCCAATAGTTTTATCAGTCGGTGCAGATCAAGTATTATCCGCTCTACAAGATCAATTAGTTGGTTTAGAAGTAGGAGAAGAAAAAACCATAGAAATTCCATGTGAAGATGCATTCGGTAAAAAAGATCAAAGTTTAATCAAACTAATTCCAATGAAGGAATTCAAACAACAAAACATCAGACCAGTTCCAGGTATGCCATTAAGTTTAGACGGTCAACAGGGAGTAGTAAGAACCGTAGATGGTGGAAGAGTAAGAGTAGACTTCAACCATGCATTAGCAGGAAAAGACATCATTTATGAAGTTGTCGTAGAAGAAAAAATCGAAGATGACGTGGAAAAAATTAAAGGATTAATCGACGTATACTACGGAAACCCTAACATAAACTTAGAAAAAACAGATGTTGTAATAGAAGATGGTGTAGCTAAAATTACACTTGACAAATTAGCAGGATTTGAACAAAGAACCGTTCAAGAAGTTACTTTAGCAAAATTCCAAGTTTCAAGAGTTGCATATGAAAACATTGACTCCGTAAACAAGGTTCAATTCATAGATGAATATCAGGAAGTAGTAACACCTGAAGCAGATGAAACTGAAGAAGTACCTGAAGTATTAAATGAAGATGATGAATAATCTCATCACTTATTTATTTTTCAAATAAGACTATTCTTAAACTATGCTTTTTTTAATTAAATGATTTCGGATGTTACTTCTATAACCTTTTCACATTGAATTAAATCTTCGATAGTGTTGAGAACACTGCCGATATTTTCATTTTCAATTATGCATGTCAGCTGATTGTCTTTAACATAGCTTTCAATGTGATTTTCGTTATCAGGATATAATGAATTATAAGCTATTTTAGCTAATTCTTCTGTTTTATAGGTAAATACCATTTTTGTTTTTACATTCATATTATTTGCCTTGACATTTGTTGTATTAGTATATGTAATATGAATTAAATATACTAATTGATACATAAATCATTTAATTGGAATTTACATAGATTTAACATTTATTTGAAATAATCCATGTATTAATTTTTGCATGAAATTTATTAACACTATTTTTATATAATATCGATTACATATCATAAATTATTATATTAGATTACATGATGTATTGTAATTTAAATTCGTAATATTTTTAAGAAAATACTATTTATTGTATTATATTTTTACGATAATTTTTTTAATATTTTTTAAAATAAAAATATTTTAATGCTTAAATAAGGAGGAAAACAAGAATGGTACGTCCATATACAAGAAAAGATTATATTAGAAAGATACCAGCATCCAAAATTGTTCAATATGATATGGGAAACTTAACCGAAGATTTTCCATTACAAGTAACATTAGCAGTTAAAGATCATGCACATTTATCACACAATTCTTTAGAAGCTGCTAGGATTGCTGCAAACAGATATTTACAAAGAACAACAGGTAAATTAGGTTACAGATTAAAAATTAGAGTATACCCTCACCACATAGTAAGAGAAAATCCTATGGCAACCGGAGCAGGTGCGGATAGGGTACAGAGCGGTATGAGAGGAGCATTTGGTAAAGCAGTAAGTTCAGAAGCTTTAGTACGTGCAAATCAAAAAATCATCACAGCATACGTAAACGTTAAAGATTTCGAAAGTGCTAAAATAGCATTAAACAGAGCTGGAATGAAATTACCTGTAACATGCAAAATTGTAGTAGACAAAGGTAACGATTTAGTTCAATTTTAATTATCATTTTTTTAGATGATTTAAATAATATAATAAATAGTGGAATTTATTTCGATTATTTTTTTATCAACTAAAGCAAAAACATTTTCATTTAGATGTACCTTGTAATTAAGGGTTAGATTATAATTAAAGTTCTATTAAAATGTTTCTACTTATATATTAAAAATAATTGCAAGTTAATAATTAAAGAAGAGTGTTATCAATGAATTATGTTGAATTTTTCAAACAATTAGGTAAAGATGATATACCTATAGCAGGTGGTAAGGGTGCAAACCTTGGTGAATTAACAAATGCTGGAATTCCAGTACCACCTGGTTTTGTTGTAACAGCTGGAACATACCGTGAATTCATTACAAAAACAGGCATTGATGAAAAAATCAATGAGATGTTAAACGGTTTAGACATAAACAATACCAACGAGTTACAAAAAGTCTCTGATCAAATAAAAGACTTAATCATCACAACTTCCATACCAGACGGCATACAACGTATGATAATAGAAGCATACAACAAGTTATGCTTAGATGTGGATATAGAAGATGTTGTAGTAGCTATCAGATCATCAGCAACAGCTGAAGATTTACCTGATGCATCATTTGCAGGTCAACAGGATACTTATCTTAACATAAGTGGAATTGATGATGTAATTGAAAACGTAAGAAAATGTTGGGCATCATTATTCGAAGCAAGAGCTATATTCTACAGAGCAGAAAATGACTTCGATCATTCACAAGTTCTAATAGCTGTAGTTGTACAACAAATGGTTAACTCTGAAAAAGCAGGAGTAATGTTTACAGTAGACCCTTCAACAGGCGCTGAAGAAATGCTCATAGAAGGAGCATGGGGACTTGGAGAAGGAGTTGTTTCCGGTACAGTAACACCGGATACCTGCAGATATGATAAAGTCAACGATGAAGTAAAATCCTATCGTATAAACACAAAGAAAACCATGTTCACTAAAGACCCTGAAACAGGTAAGACAGTACAGATAGATGTACCAGAAGAAAAACGTGATGAAAGAGTACTTAGTGAAGAAGACCTAAAACAACTAACACAATTAGGTAGAAGAATACAGAAACATTATCAGGCTCCAATGGATACCGAATGGGGTATTGAAAATGGTAAAGTGTACATGTTACAAGCAAGACCTATAACAACACTAGACAATATAGTTGAAGTTGAAGAATCATCAGATGATGAAGAAAGAGTAATCCTAACAAGAGGATTAGGTGCAAGTCCTGGATTAGTATCAGGAACAGTCAAAATCGTAAGTAATCTTGATGAACTTGATAAAATCCTGGATGGAGATATCCTTGTAACAACGATGACAACACCTGATATGGTTCCTGCAATGAAACGTGCAAACGGTATAGTAACCGATGAAGGTGGAGTAACTTGTCACGCAGCAATCATTTCACGTGAATTAGGAATACCATGTGTATCCGGAACAGGTGATGCTACAACAGTACTCGAAGAAAATTCCAAAATAACCATTGACGGTAAAAAAGGATTAGTATTCGAAGGGGACTTTGCTTCTGAAGAATCATCAAGTCAAGAAGCACAAGACAATGCAGGTGTACAGGCAGCACCACTTGTTACAGTTACTGATGTAAAGGTAAACGTAAGTATGGCTGAAGCAGCTAAAAAAGCATATGCTACCGGAGCTGACGGTGTAGGTCTACTCAGAACCGAACACATGATGCTTGCAACAGGAACAGTTCCATACAAATTCATTGATGAAGGAAGAGAAGACGATCTTGTACAAGTACTAGCAGAGGGTATCCTCAAAGTAGTCGATGTATTCTATCCAAAAACAGTATGGTACAGAACATTAGATGCTCCAACAGATGAATTCAAAACCTTAGAAGGTGGAGAAAATGAGCCTGATGAAGCTAACCCAATGCTTGGATGGAGAGGAATCAGAAGAGAAATAGATCAACCTGCAATTCTCAAAGCAGAATTCAAGGCTATTAAAAAATTACACGAACAAGGTTACACCAACATTGGAGTAATGCTCCCATTATTACACAAACCGGAAGAATTACGCCAAGCAAAAGAAATAGCCAGATCCGTAGGTTTAATACCACACAAAGATGTTGATTTCGGTATGATGGTTGAAACACCAGCATCAGCAATAATCATTGAAGACTTCATAGCTGAAGGATTGGACTTCGTTAGTTTCGGAACTAATGACTTAACACAATATACCTTAGCATTAGACAGAAACAATGAATTGGTTGCAAAACATTACACTGAAGCACATCCGGCTGTAATGAAACTTTTAATGAGTGTAATCAAAAAATGTAATGAAGCTGGAGTAACAACAAGTATCTGTGGACAGGCAGGTAGTAAACCTGAAATTGTCGAAAAACTTGTTGAAGCAGGTATAGATAGTATTTCCGCTAATACTGATGCAGTTCCAGAAATAAGAAAATTAGTGGCAAAAGTAGAGAAAAAAATCATGCTTGATGCTGCTAAAAAAGTATTAAGAGATAATTAAAATTAAAACACTCTTCACCCCCATTATTTTCTATATTTATTTTAAACCTATTTCTTCTATCAATTCAATCCATTATATTTATGAAATTTATTCTTATCACGGTCACATTTTAAATTTTAATTTTAAATAAAAATATTAACATTCAAAAATATAATAATTAATAATAAAAACTGCGGGTTATTGTTATATGATAGATTTTAATCAATATTTTAAGGGCTTAAAAAAGACCATCGAAGGAAAAGATAACTATTATTTCCTCGTCAATGATACCAATAATGAGATAAGACAACACTATGATGATGATTATCAAAGTTCCATAGATATCAAACGTTTTATTCAAAGTATCGAATCTAAGAAAAACTTCTTTTATTCCAAGAATATCAACTATGAATTCTTCGTTATCCCCGACAAAAGCATAACTGCACGACAGTTTCTGCCATTTGAAACAAACACTCCAAAAAGAATCACAGATGAACTTGGTTCTTTGGTATGTGACCTGAGGTATATCATAACAATTGATGATGTTCTGAAGAATGATACTCACATTTCAGTAATGTCCTCACTTAAGGTTACGCCATATATTCTTTCCATTATGAATAAGGATACTCCAGATAATTATGCCCAAAAGATAAGGGACAAGACCCATGTTGAAGTTGTAGACCATAAGGGGGATTTGTTTTTCGTATTTAACTGGTCATATCCTCAGGATGATCGCTTTAAAAAATACGCACATATCCAACTGGAAACGCTTGAATTGAATGATGATTATACTCAAGTATCATTGGAGGACATACCTGAAGAGTACAGATACGTTTCAAAAAGAAAATCCGAATACTACATCAATCCCAACAGCATAAGTGATAAAAAGGCAATAATCCTACGTGACTCATCAACCAATTCACTTACAAAGTCATTCATATCCTATTATAGGGAAGTATTCTTCTACTGGGATCACTGGTATTTCAACAAAGAACTGGTGGAATGGTTTAGCCCCGATGACGTTATAGAAATAAGAACAGAACGATTCATTGAAAATCCACATTATCCAATGGCTGAAAATGACTTTAAAATAAAACAGGATCTCATACTTAACCTGGAAAAATTTGTCTCATATGATAAAAGATTAGACGTGAAGTTCAATATAATGGACTACTACAACAGAATCATAGATTCAAAGGTAGATATCTACCTAAACGATAATCTCTTGGCTACAGACTCTACCAGTGGGGGAATATTTGAGAAATCCTATGATTTGTCTGATTATCCAATAGATAACTACAGCGTTAAGGTAATTGTCAATCCGACAGATACTACTAATGAATTCACTTTCACAAGAAAAATAATCGTATCGGAGGACATTAAAAAATATTTCATCAATCTCAAATCGTCATTAAAGGGTAAAAATGATAATTTTTTCCTGGTAAATGATAATACTCATGAGATATTGCAGCATTATGACTTGGAGTATGAGTCTCCACTTAATATACGTGAATTCAAATTAAGTCTGGAGTCCAAAAGAAAATATGCGGCAACAAAAAACATTAAATTCACCCAATTCATACTTCCTGATAAGAGTGTGATATTAAGGGAATATCTTCCATTTGAAACGGCAAATGCCAACAGACATTGGAACAGTTTGAAAAACTATTACTATGACCTCTCTGAAATACTGCTTCCGGAAGATTACCTTAAAAATGATACCAAGATAACTTCGCAGGCTGCAGTCAAGGCAGTAAGCTACGTCATATTTAAGACATTCAAGCAACAGTCATTCAAGCAAATCAAGCAATCGCTTTTGGAGAAGTTCACTTCCAATATTGTCCTTCATAATGGTGATCTGTTTGCCGATGGCAGCTGGTCATATGATAAGGATGAGGTCTATGAAAGATATTCCACTATGGAAATTGAAGAATTGTCCTTGAAGGCTAAGGATAATGTTGTCAATAAGAAGATAGCTCCCGAGTTTGCCAAATTCAATAATGTGGACTCGAAATATTTATATAATTCCGACAGCATATCTGACAGGAAGGCCTTGATAATATGTGACAAATCCATACAGCCATTATTTGACGCATTTACAGCATATTTCAGGGAAGTCTTTTTTTATCATGACTTCTGGTATTTCAACAAGAATCTGATTGATTATATAGACTTCGATGTCATCATAGAGATAAAATCCGAAAGATTCCTTGATACTGCATTGCCATTTATCATAAATGATAAATCCAGGATATTAATTCCTGTAAAGATTAACATCGATAAATTGGAGATAACTGCAGGTAATCTAATCGCTGACATTAAATGTATGGATATTAGGGGATTAGCTGTAGATTCTACAGTAAAGTTTTATTTGGATGATAATGAAGTAATTGAAAAAGAATTGACGGATGGTATTTGTGGATTGATTTATAATATTGATGGATTAAGTCAAGGAAGTCATGAATTGAAGATACGTCTTGAGCAATCAGAATCCACAAAGGCAAGAATTGTTAAAAGAGAGTTTATTATTAATTAATGGAAGTTTTGCAATGTTTAATAAATCACATGATAAAAAGTATATATTCGATAAGTTAGAATCGTTTCATCAAATGGATATGACCTATGATTCGGGTAGGATATTGGGGTCTATGTGTACAAAGCCTCATCCTATCGCATTGGAAGCATATAAGATGTTTATCGAAACAAACCTGGGTGATGGAGGATTGTTCAAGGGTACTAGTATGATGGAGGAGGAAGTTATCTCATCATTATCCAAGCTGTTGCATGCAGATGAGGCATGTGGTCATATAGTTACCGGAGGTACCGAGGCCAATATTATGGCCATGTGTGCAGCCAAGTATATCTTCCAAGAAAAAAGTGACGAGACGCCGGAGGTCATACTTCCTAGAACAGCTCATTTCTCATTCAAAAAGGCATGTTCAATGCTCTCACTTAAGACGGTTGAAGTTCCATTAAACGAAAACTATAAGATAGACACCACAATGCTTGAAGACTGCATAACAGATAATACCATGGCTATTACCGCAATTGCCGGATCCACCGAGTTTGGATTGGTTGATGATATCAAAGAAATATCAAAAATAGCAAAATCAAATGGTGTATATCTACATGTTGACGCTGCATTAGGCGGATTTATAATACCCTTCTTAAATTATAGAAATGACAACCAATTAAACTTTGACTTCAAGTGTAAAGGTGTATCTTCCATAACCATAGATCCACATAAAATGGGACTTGCACCAGTACCTGCAGGTGGGATATTGTTCAGGCATAAAAAATATCTTGATAAGCTGGCAATCGATGCACCATATTTGACAAAGAACGTGCAAACCACTATAGTGGGAACACGTACTGGAGCTTCAACAGCCGCAACATGGGCATTGATAAACTATCAGGGAATGGATGGATATGCAGACGTGGTCGAACAATCGATAAATCTGACACAATACACCTATAATAAGCTAATGCAAATGGATGATGTGAATGTCATAGTTAAACCGGAATTGAACGTGGTGGCATTCAACGTATCAGACATGAAAGTAAATAAACTAAAAGAAGAACTGCTTAAAAAAGGGTGGAGAGTATCTAATACTGTAAATCCATATGCAATAAGACTTGTACTGATGCCTCATGTTAAAAAGGAGCATATCGATAACTTCTTAGTTGATCTTAGGGAGATTATTAAAGAAAATTAAGAAATATTCTCATATCTCCTATTATATATATTCTCTTAAAAAAAGGGGTATGGATGATTATTCTTTTTATCCACCATAAATAACTTTTATAATTTCCACTTCATCGTTATCTTCAACGATTTCATCTTCGGTAACTGTCTGATTATTAACCTTAACAACAACGGTTTCAAGGGGGATATCTTCTCTTTTCAATATATCTTCCACTTTAAGGTTTTCTTCAAATTCAATCTCTTTAACATCTTTTTTATTGATTAATCTAATTGACATATTCTATTCTCCGGTAATCTATTTTTTCAATATTTTTGTTATTATGTTTTAATCTATTAAAGTCTTTGCTAATAGCATATTCATATGGATTATTTATTCTTATTCAATAATTCAGTATTTATCTTTTCTAAGAAAAGGCATGATTTGCATTTTTTCTGACTTGCGGGCTCACCACAAACTTCACATGTCCCGTTAGGCACGGTATGGCTTTTGACGTATTCCTTTTTAATTGCTGGCTTGATTTTCTCAAAGTTATTCAATGTGGAATACATTATCGTCGGATGTTTCAGGTTAAGTTCTCTGATAAAGTCACCTATTTCCATCCGGAATGATTCATGTGCATATGGACATCCATCAAAGTGAACTTCATATCCGCTTTCCAAGACGTACAGTCCAACCTCTTTTTCAGGAATTTCCCTTAAAGGCTTGATTTTCTGCGTAAAACGTTTGTCACTGGCTTCCGTCTTATATCCTATTCTTACCATGTTGTGGATGTTTCCTTCCAGATAATTCATAACGATACTTTGTGTCTCGTCATCAAGGTTATGTCCCGTGGCGAGTTTGTTTGCATGGGTTTGTTTGGCAACATGATTGAATATCTGTCTTCTAAAGACCCCACAAAAAGTGCATGCATGTTGTGCGTCATTATTATCCTTTTGTGCTTCCATTATCTTATCTAGCGTAAAACCGTATTTGTCCTCAAACGATACGATATGATGTTTGACGTTCAGCTTCTTTGCCACGTCCTTGGCAATGCGCACTCCCTCTTCACGATAACCACCAATACCCTCATCGATGGTTAAGGCCTCAAGCTCTATGATTTTCTTTTCCTTTAGAATATTGAGAATGTTCAAAAGGGCAACGCTGTCCTTTCCACCTGATAGTCCTACAAGTACCTTATCACCTTTGGTGACTAACTTTCTTTTTCTAATGGTCTTAAGCACTTTCTTTTCTATTGAATCCTTAAAACAACTGCTGCATAAACGCTGACCATTATATTTTCTATGAATCACTACATGTTCATATCCACATTGTGTGCAAGTGTTATCTGTCAATATTAACAATCCTTTCCATTTTTCCTTACTAATACTTTTTCTTCCTTCTCTTAATTAAGAATTTGGAATTTTCAATTATCCTTCAAATTAAAATATTGGAAAATCCTGAACATACTGTTTGTCCAACTTCAACGCCGTTTCGGCTTTCTGTAATTCCATACCCATGTATGCCGCATGTTCAAGTCTACTTATCATGTCTCTTCTAAGAATCTCCTCATAAATGTCACGGGCACACTTGCCGTATATCACTGAAGTTTTTTCATAATTGACGTAATAGATGGCTTTTATGTAACCGTCATCCACCACTATCTTAAAGCTGCCCTTCTTATCCGGGATGAATTTTCCATCACCATATGCCTCTATTTTTTCAAGACCTTCCGTGCTGATTGTGGCATCATCCTTCTTATATGCATCCTTAAATTGAATCAGGTTAATTCCAATATTCTTAGGTATGCTTTCTTTATATTTTGCTATAAACATCATGTTGGATGCTGTCTTTAATTCCCTGATAGCATTCTTGGTTTTTAAACTGGCTTCGGGCGTAAACAATATGTTGATGTCAAGTTCCATAGCTATTGCCGCAAGTACTGCATGGACTCCATTGCTGTCAGCATCAAGTAATTCCGATACGTTTCCCACTCCAAAGAACATCTGTTTTGACGGATTTCTTTTTCTGTAAAGGGAATATGCCTCCAGTGAATTTATCAGTGACGGACTGTTGACCGGATCAAGCAAGAGGTCTGCTATCGTTGTGATGTCCTCACATTTCTTGTCAAGCTTTTCAAGGGATTCGACTCTTTGTTTGGCAGTTGAAGGTATGTAATTTCTAGAGTAATCGGTAGGTATCATCACGGCATTCGCATCATAATCTTTGATGTCTGATATCACCTTATCATAATTTCCATGATCTACACTCAAGACTAAATCTGCACCAGCTTCAAGGCCTCTTTTTATTTCATCAGGATTGATTGAATCTATACTGAGGGGTATGTTATAGTTGTCCTTAATCAGTTTTATCATATGATGTGCCTTGTCAGGATTGTTTTCGCCGGCGGTCATTCCAATATCAATCATGTCCGCTTCCGATTTTATATAGTATTCAACTTTATTTAATAATTCATCATCACTGTAACTTGTGGCATTGGCTATTTCACCGAGAACTCTCATAGGAAAATCAAGACCCGTCGGACAGTCTCCAATTAGGATATTACAATCTTCTTTCAACATATCCTCAGTAAACGAATCCCTCGCATTATACTTGTTTATTATTTTCATGCTTTCTTCATATTGTTTATTACGAATTAAAACATCCGCGGGGGTGGTTGTTGATAATTCCATATCATCAAGAATGTCCAATGTTAATTTTATGTCTGCGGAGTTGGTTGAACCCTTGAATGTGGGAATGTTGAGTTGTTTTTGAATAATCTTCGCATCCTGTTTCATCAGACCCGGTGTTATAATCATGTCTATCTCGTTTAATTTGCATTCCTTCTTCGTATTTATGGATTTGAAAGATGTTGTTTTATTAAGGTTATATATCACCAGTTTAGGTGTGGTGAAAGCTGCGATAGGAATGGGTAACGTTTTGATATATAACTCATGTTTTTCATAGTTTTTGACATGTTTGATGATGTTTTGTTCAGCGATTGTCCCGGTTATGATTAATATTTTCATTTTATCCCCCAGTTTTTCGTTCATCTCTGAATATATGATAATATTTTTTAACATTAATAAAAACTTAACCAATTATATCATTTGCTTATACACAATTATAAATATAATAAAAAACATAATGATTTAACATGATTAATTATAGTGTAGATAATTATAAATTTTATGTTAAATTATTATCTATAATATAACTATTTTTATTCACTATTAATAAAATAAGATGTTTGGAGGAATAATACGCTATGATTGAAATTAGATTTCATGGACGTGGAGGTCAAGGAGCTGTAACAGCAGCAGAAATATTGGCTAAAGCGGTGTTTGAGGAAGGAAAATACACTCAGGCATTTCCATCATTCGGTGTAGAAAGAAGGGGAGCACCAGTTACAGCATTCACAAGAATATCTGATGAACCAATTAGGAGAAGATATCAGATTTACGAACCAAAATATGTTGTAGTATTAGATGAAACATTAGCAAATGTGGTTAATTTAACTTCAGGATTAAAAGATGATGGTGCAGTATTAATAAATACTGAAAGAACATCTATTCCATCATTAGAAGAACAAAATATTGAAACACATGAAGTAGATGCAACAAAAATAGCATTAGATACTATTGGAAGAAATATAGTAAACACAATAATGCTCGGATTCTTATCCGCAAAGACAGGGGTAGTATCATTAGATTCAATACTTAAAATCATTGATCAAACATTCCCTGAAAAAGTGGCTAAATCAAACAAGGAAGCTACAGAATTAGTTTACAATTCATGTGTTGACCAGGAATAAAAAATAGGTGAGAATATGGATTCAATAGGTGCAGTTGTAAAAGAACCTGGAAGTTCAAGAAAAAACAAAACTGGAAGCTGGAGAACATTCAAACCAGTACATGACAGAGAAAAATGTATAGAATGTGGTATCTGTTACTATTTCTGTCCTGAAGGATGTATCAATTTAAAAGTTGAAATAGACTATGATTACTGTAAAGGATGCGGAATTTGTGCAGAAGAATGTCCAGTAAAAGCAATATCAATGGAGAGAGAATAAATGGTTGTTAAAGTTATTTCATCAGCAGAAGCAATATCTGAAGCTGTAAAACGTGCAAGACCAGATGTAATCCCTGTATATCCAATTACACCACAGACAAAAATATCTGAAAAATTAGCAGATTACGTTGCAGATGGTGATTTGGATGCTCATTACATCAAGGTTGAATCCGAACACAGTGCAATGAGTGCTGCAATCGGAGCATCAGGTGCTGGTGTAAGAGTATTTACAGCAACTTCAAGTCAAGGATTGGCATACATGCACGAACCAGTATTTGCAGCAGCAGGTATGAGAGTACCTATAGTAATGGCAGATGCAAACCGTGCACTATCTTCACCAATCAACATATGGAACGACCAACAGGATTCCCTAGCTGAACGTGACGCCGGATGGATTCAAATCTATGCAGAAACAGGACAAGAAGCATTCGATACAACAATACAAGCATTCAAGATTGCTGAAAACAAGGACGTATTACTTCCTGTAATGGTATGTGTAGACGGATTTATCCTAACCCACACAGTAGACCCTGTAGAATTAATCTCACAAGAGGAAGCAGATGACTTCTTACCACCATACGTTCCAGAACATTCCTACTTAGATCCTAAAGATCCAATGAGTCTAGGAACACTAGCAGATCCAGCTCATTACATGGAAATAAGATATGATATAGAAAAAGCATTACAAAATTCATTATCAGTAATTGAAGAAGTAGGAAAAGAATACGGTGAAAAATTCGGAAGAACCTACGGTCTAATTGAAGAATACAAATCCGAAGATGCTGAAATCATACTTATTGCAATGGGTTCATTATGTGACACCATAAAAGATGTAATTGACGAACACAGAGAAAACGGTGAAAAAGTCGGATTAATCAGAGTAAGAGTATACAGACCATTCCCTAAAGAAGCTCTTAAAGCAGCCGTTGGGGATGCAAAATTAGCCGTTATTGACAAGGACGTATCATTCAGTTCCGGTGGAGCATTATACTTAGATACCAAAGCAACAGTAAAAAATGATACATACAATTATATAGTAGGTCTAGGTGGACGTGACATAACACCTACTCACATCGATGAGATTATAGAAAAAACCAAAAATCCTGTAAACGATGTAGAATGGATTGGATTAAAGGAGTAAGGTAATATGATAGATATTGATCCAAAAGAATATTTAGCACCAGGACACCGTGCATGTGCAGGTTGTGGTGCAACTATCGCAGTAAGATTAGCACTTAAAGCTTTAGGTCCAAACACTGTAGCAGTATCTGCAACAGGATGTCTTGAAGTAGTTACTTCACCATATCCAGAAACTTCCTGGGAAATTCCATGGATACACGTAGCATTTGAAAATGCTTCAGCAGTAGCAAGTGGAGTAGAAGAAGCACTTAAAGCAAAAGGATTAGACGATGTAAATATAATAGTAATTGGTGGTGACGGAGGAACAACCGATATCGGACTTCAATCATTATCAGGAGCTATGGAAAGAGGACAAAACATAATTTACATGTGTTACGACAACGAAGCATACATGAACACAGGTATTCAAAGAAGTAGTTCAACACCATACGGTGCAAGTACAACAACTTCTCCTGCAGGTAAAAAAAGCTTCGGTGAAGACAAGTTCAAAAAGGACATGGCTTCCATCATGGCAGGACACGGCATACCATACGTAGCAACAGCATGTGTATCTGAACCAAAAGACCTAATGAACAAGGTCAAAAAAGCATCAGAAATAAAAGGTCCTGCATACATTCACGTATTACAGCCATGTGCAACAGGATGGGGATATGATCCATCAAAAACAATTAAACTCGGTAAATTAGCTGTTGACTCAAAGGCTTGGGTATTGTATGAAATCGAAAACGGTGTCCTAAGAGTAACCAAGAAAGTCAACAACCCAATACCAGTAGAGGAATATCTTGGAGCTCAAAAACGTTTCAGACACTTAAAAGAAGAACAAATCAAAGTAATCCAAGATCATGCTGATGCAAAGTATGAACAGCTGATTTCCATATCAGAGTAGAAGTGGATATAATTATTTTTATTCCTCTTTACATCTCTTTTTAATCACTTTTTTTCAAAATTTATTTGACATTTTTTACCATATGAATATTAGTTTAATCAGATATTATTATAAATAAAATCTAATTTCTAAAATATTAATTACATTTGATGTATTTATTGTCATTATTTCACAAACCCTCAATTTCTAGCTTTTATATTACCAGCAATACATCTATCACCATAACTTCATGTGGCCACAATACTTATTATCTATTCATGGACAGTTGTTGGTTCTGATGATGAGTCTGAAAACTATTTATTTTTTTACTAAAAACAAACTAAATCACTGTTAATTTAAGTATGACTTTTTAAACTTATTCTTTACTGTATTACTACTATAACGATAATTATTCTATAAAATCATGTTTACACTTGCTGCAAGTGTAACATATAAATTTCAAGTGTATACTTTCTGTATTTTACAATTTTAATTATTTAAAAAAAGAGTTTTGGTACATTTTTTCGTTTCAATATAGGTTTTCTACAAAGCTGTCTATTTAATAAAACTATATTAAACGGTAAAAGATATCTTATGCTTTCGTTATTCATGTTTTTCATGAAAAACTATTGGTCAGACATTTTTGTTACCGATGGTTATTAGGACTTTGATTCCTTAGAACTATATTTGTTTTTTAATTGAGAAACTTGTGAATTATATGGATTTTGGTGAAGTCTATTTTATAGTATGTTGATAATCTGGTCAAAAGGCTTATCTTCAACGATTAATCCAATCTATTTTTTTTAATAAATAATTCATATTATTCCCCAATTTAACTGATGTCCTTTTTTTCGTGAATGAAGTTATTTTCCACAGCAGATTATTCAACGTTTCCGAAGTACCTATGATAATAAACTATATTAATTTCAAAATGAAAAATATTCTTATCTATAATTCAATGAATTTTCAACAAATCATAGAGCTATATGTCAAAGTATTTAACTAGGTGTAAACGTATGGATGAAAATATAACATTAAAAGGGATAACGGATATAGGTATAAAAATCAAATATGAAGACCTGGATAAACTTGAATATCCAAAAAATGAATTGATATATCTTATAGTGGAATATGAAGGATTCGACTATGAATTTCTCTTCAAAGACCTTGGAGATAGTGATAAACTGACTGTACTTGGTTCAGGGGCATTCAATAAGGAAAAGGGCTATGACAGGAAGGGGCCCTGGTTTAACAGGTGGAGTTGGACATTTGACGATTCCACCTTGTACTATCATGATCCAACACTATATCTGGCTGATGACATATTTGGACCATGGGGATTGGGCACGCCTGAAACATGGTATCTGGAAAAGATTGGAATAATAATATCCCGACTGGTTGAGGTAATAAACGTACGAAATGAGGACATATTGTTCTATGGAAGTTCAGCCGGTGGATTCACATCATTGATGTTATCTATCATGGTAAAGGATTCCGTATGTCTTGCGGAAGTTCCTCAGTTTGACATTACCTCTTGGGGTTCCTTCTGGAGGCCTCTCAAGAATGCAAGCTTTGACATGGACGACAAGGAATTTATTGAAAAGTATGGAAATCGTGTAAGCGTCATGAAACTTATACAGGAAAAAAACTATATTCCTAATGCTTATATTCTAATGGACTGCAGTGCGGAGTATGATTTTACAAGACAATATCTCCCGTTTTTCAAAAGATTGAACAACTTCAAATATGATATCAAGGGAAATTCCATGAAGTTAATTATCTTCGGTAAGAATACGGGTCATTCAGCACTTCCAAAGGATACTATATTGTCCATAATAAGATACGTAAGACTCAATGAATTCTATCTTAACAATCCTCAGGTAAATCCCAACAGATACCAGCAAGATCCAAGCAGACTTGTTCAGGTATGTGATGATTACAGAAGAAAAATCAATCAACTCAATAAGGACAACAGGGACAAGTCACTTGAAATATCCAATCTCGAATCGTTGATAGCCGATAATGAGGGTAACCTATGTTGTGCTGCTGAAGAGGAAATTCCGGAAGTATACCTTGATGATAAACTCAGGGACAAAAATAGGTTGATTTCCTACTTAAACGATATGGTCAAGTCATTCAATGAAGAGTTCGATCGTAAGGATGCTGAAATCAGGCAACTGAATGTTCAGCTGGACAAGTTAAGAAAAGAGTCATCCGATAGGGAAAGTAAGTTGCAGGAATTGCTAAAGCAGAGGGAGAATGAGATTAATCAGTTGAATGAAAAGTTATATGACCTATAACTTGGGGTATGATATAGTATTTCTTTTTCATTCTTCTTTTCTACATATGGTACTCGAAAAATATTTCTGAAAAACGTACTCCGTAAACTTATTTTTAATATTTGAATAGCATATGTTCTTATTTACTATCAAAATTTTATCAATAAACTTATTTACATACATTAAATCAAGTATCCTATTTTTCATACTTCTTTTTTTTAATATTTTGTTTTTCGTGGATGTGCTTCTATAATTTTTAATAGTAGTATTGACATATTTCTTATTAGATACGATTTAAGGATTTATAAAAATGATTAGTCAAGAAACGATAGCCAACACAGTATGCAGATTATACAAAGAAGCTGCAATTAAATTACCTGATGATGTTAAAAGTGCTTTAATAAAAGCGGAAGAAATAGAGGAAAATGATATAGCTAAGTTAAACATTCAATCCATCATAAAGAATATACATCTAGCTGAAGAAAAATCAATTCCTATGTGTCAGGACACGGGACTTCCAATAATCTTCGTAAAACTAGGAAAGGTGGAAGTTGAAAACCTGGAAGAGGCAATAATTGAAGGGGTAAAAAAAGCCACAGTCGAAGTACCATTAAGGACAAATGTTGTTGATCCGTTAACCAGAGTAAACACCGGAAACAACATAGGAAAAGGCATACCCCAAATAAATGTCGAATTATCAGATAAACCAGAACTGGAAATAACAGTATTTCCGAAGGGATTCGGCTCAGAAAACAATAACAAAATGAAAATGCTTCTTCCAGGTGAAGGAATAGATGGAATAAAGGAATTCTTCAAAGAAAGCGTATTATCCGCCGGAGGAAAACCATGTCCACCAACATTAATAGGGGTAGGAATCGGAGGTTCATCCGACATGGTAATGAAACTGGCGAAAAAAGCATTGCTACGGCCAGTAGGAACATACAATGAAGATCCAAGACTGGAAAAACTGGAAAAGGAACTTCTTGAAATAGCCAACTCCACAGGCATCGGACCTATGGGGCTCGGTGGTAAAACGACAACACTTGATGTAAAGGTAGAGCTTGCAGATACACATACCGCAGGATTACCTGTAGGTATATGTGTACAATGTTGGGCTGCAAGACACGCTACTGAAATCCTTAAAGACCAGTAATTTTCACCTCCTAATTACTTTTTACATATTTTTCTTATTTTTGCGACAAGTAACTGTC